>ERZ827458.116-NODE-116-length-145756-cov-10.954633_pt1 | contig 145756 bp, 133 predicted proteins | sample MGYA00519706_ERZ827458 | MGnify/ENA primary metagenome ERZ827458 (study PRJEB31778, sample SAMEA3449309) | human gut metagenome | biome: human gut; feature: human-associated habitat; material: faeces | place: United Kingdom | collected 2010/2012 ... | reverse complement strand
AGGTGGGGTCTGTGCTCCACTGAATGTAATATCCGTGGCAAACCGCATAATCCCACTCGGCTTTAATGGTGTTTTCGCCTGTAACCGTTGCCGTGAAATTTTGCACAACGGGTGTTGCCGCGCAAATTCTGCAGGTGCTCTCGGCGCTGTCAAAAATGTTTTTGGCAACAATTTTTATGTCGTATTCCCATGCGGGATTAAGATCCGTAAAAGTGAAATCGCTTGTTTCGCTTGTGCCTTTAAGCTCGTTTGCGCCGTTTGTGATATCGTAAATCTCATAGCTTTCGGCGCTGTCAACATCCGCCCAATCAAGCCACAGAGCCTTGCCGCCGTCGCCCCTGCCGGTAACGGCAAATTCACCAGGAGGCACAAGGCTTTCAATTTGCGCCGCCTCGCCGAAATCGCTGTAAACATTTGTGCCGTTAAAGCTTTTCAGGCTGCGAACGCGAACGAAATATTTGTTTGCCGTGTCGGCGGTGGAGATATTATATTCCGTGTTGTAAGTGCCGCTTATAAACGCGCCGTTTAAATCCGTTTTAAAATCTTTATCGGTGCTCCACTGAATGTAATATCCGTGGCAAACGGCGTAATCCCAAGTTGCTTTAATTGAATTGTGCCCCGTTGCGGTTAGCTCAAGATTTTGAACCGGTGCAGGTGCGGCGCAAATTCTGTGCGGCAAGCTGTTGTATGTTTTTCTTCCGCAATATGCCCTCACCACAATGTCATATTCCCAAGCAGGGTTAAGATCAGTAAAGGTAAATTCGTTTGTGCTTGCCGTGCCTTTTAATTCGTTTTTGCCGTTTGTGGTGTCGTATATCTCATATTTTGTTGCGCCGCTCATTGCGCCCCAGGTTATTTTTAAAAGCTTGCCGGCATCTCCTCTTGCAGAAGTTGTTATGCCCGAAACCTTGCGATTATCCGTAAGCGAAGCGCCCTGCGGCAGATATGCAAAATTGCAATCAACATTGCCGCTTATGCCGCGCACTCTGCCTTTGCTTGAATATTGCCACATGTAATAGCTGCCGGCGTATGGGGTGCTGTTGTTATAATGCGCAAGCCAAATGTTGTATTTCCTGCCGAGCAAAGCACCGTCTATTTGATTTTCCAAAAAGCTTTTGCTTGCATAAACGCCTGCATCATAGCCTGCGCTTTGAATTTCATTGCAAAACGCTTCTGCATTTGCCGTAAGCGTTGCTTTGTTTACCGCACCGCTGCTCCAGGCGTAATCAAGCCTTCCTTCATCGCCGACTCCGGCAAATTCGTAATCATAAAAAACCGGCAAATCAATTGAGTAGTTTCTCAGCTTTGCGAGCAGCTTTTGCGCCTCTTGCCTTGCCTCGCTTGTGTTTACAGCCTGAGAATACCAATAAACGCCAACGGGAAGCCCTGCGGCTCTTGCGCCGCTTATGTTTGCTTCAAAGGCGGTGTCGTATCTTGTCGAAAAGCGCTCGCGCGAATATCCCGTGTAGCCCAGGCGGATAATTGCATAATCCACTCCGCTTGCTTTCACGCTTTTCCAATCAATATTGCCGTTGTGGGTTGAAACGTCTATGCCGTTGTAGATTCTGTAGCCGTCAAATCTTGAGGCGTGGGTGTAAGCTTGCCCCGTGTAGGGAGAATTGCCTTTTGTTGCCGCCGCCGTTGAAAACGGAAGAGAAAATGCCGATATTGCCGCAAATAAAATTGCCGCTGCCGATTTTAATAATTTTTTCAATGTATTCAATGCCTTTCCATATTTAATCAAGCTTTTGCGCAGTCCTTATTACTTGATAAACCATCTGTTTTCGTCCACATGTTTGCTGTTTATGCCCTCGCAGCTGCCGTTTTTGGTGTATTGCCAAAGGTCGTAAGAACCAAGATATGTAACCGATTTGTTGTAGTCCGCCACCCAAATATATGCGTCTTTGTTAAGCGCGGAGGTTTTAATGTTTTTATTGAGTACCGATGAATTTGCGTAAAGGCCGCAAAATTTTCCGCGGCGCGAAATCCTGCCGCAAAAGGCGTTTATAATGCCTGCTGCGTCGGCGGAGGATAAATCGGCGTCATAAAGGCGGCCTGCCAGTTCGCCGTCCGGCCCGTGGGCATATTCATAGTCTATAAACACCGGCAGGGAAACATCGTAGCCCGATATCGCTTTAAGCGTAAACTCCGCTTCTTCGCGCGCTTCCTCCTCGGTTGTGGCCTGCGAGTAAAAATAAACTCCCGTGCGGATTCCCGCGTCCGTTGCGCCTTTTATGTTTTGCTCAAATTTGCTGTCTGCCGTGATTTTACCCGTGCCGTAGCCGCGGTAGCCCACGCGGATTATAACAAAATCCGTGTTTTGCGCCACGGTTTCCCAATCGATATCGCCGTTGTGCGATGAAACATCGATTCCCTGCACATAATCTTCGTTCGTTTCAAAAAGCACGGGCTTTTTGTTTGAACTGTGCGCGCCCACGATGATTGCGCAGATTATTCCGATTATCAAAAGCAGGCAGCAGGTGATTATTGCCGCAGGCTTTGCCCTGCCGCGAGCCGTGCTTTTGCGCCGCTTTTTCGATTTGCTTTTGCTCATTGCTTTCTTATGCTTATTTCGCCGCTGCGCAGGGTGACCCTTTCGCCGTTTTCCTTTTCAACGGTAAGTCCGCCGGTTTTGTCTATGGAAACGGCGGTTGCCGCGGTGGAAACTCCTTTTTCAATATAATTTATTTTGCAGCCGATTATCATGCTGCGGCTTATGTAGTAATCGATAAAATCATCGTAATTGCCGAGCGAAAGCTCCAAAAGCTCATCCGCCACGGCGGCCGCAAGCTCGTTGCGGTTAACATCGGAGTTAAGGCATCCTGCGTTTTCAATGTCGCTCGGAAAATCGCTTGTGCTTATGTTAATACCTATGCCGATTATAACGCTTGTAACCGTGCCGCTTTCAAAATCGGAAACGGCTTCGGTGAGTATGCCGCAGATTTTTTGCCCGTTAACATAAACATCGTTCACCCATTTGATTTTGGGCTTAATATCCGTCAGCCGCTCAATCGCCTTGCACACCGCCACGGAAGCCGCCGTGGTGGCAGTTACGGCGTTTTGCAAATCTGCGTTCGGGTGCAGCACAAGGCTCATATAAATCCCCGTGCCGGCAGGGGAATAAAAGCTTTTGCCCTGCCTGCCTCGGCCTGCCGTTTGGCGGTCTGCCGTAATCAGCATCGGCTCGTTTTCATCCTTGCCGTTTGCAATCATTCTTTTTGCAAGTGAATTTGTGGAATCCACACTTTCAAGGCACTCGATTCTTATGCGGTGGCGCATTGCGGCACCGATTGCATCCGCGCTCAGCGCAGCGGGTGCTTTTGCAAGCCTGTATCCTTTGTTTGTGGTGCTTTCTATTTCATATCCATCTTTTTGCAGCGCCTTCACGGCTTTCCAAACCGCTGCGCGGCTTTTGCCGAATTGCTCGGCAAGGCGTTCGCCGCTTATGTAGCCTCCGCTTTCGCTCAGGCGTTTTAAAACATCTTGCTTTAAGCTCATAAAAATCTCTTTTCGCGGGGCTTTGCCCCAAGTAAATTACTGATTATTATACAAAAAAATCCCATGGCTGTAAAGCCATAGGAGCTTTTGTTAATATTTAACATTATTTTTTCATATAAAACAGTGCAAAGGTTTTCGGGCCGCAATGCGATGCTATTGTGCAGCCGGCCTCGGCATTTATGATTTCGTTGAATTTGCATTGGCCGCGCGCCATTCCGAGCGCAAATGCCGAAATTTCGCCGGGAATTCCGCCGGATTCGGCGATTATAAGGCGAGAAGGGTCTGCCTTTGAAATATCGTGCAGGGTGTCGTTAATATATTGGCGGCAGACCGCTTCGGATTTGCCGCGGTATTTTTTTATAACATCCATTTTGCCGGTGGCGGGATCAACGCCGATAACGGGCTTTAAGCCAAGCACATTTGCGCCGAATTTCGCAACGGAGCTGCATCTGCCGCCCTTGTGAAGAAATTCAAGATTATCCAGCACAAAGCTTGAATGAATCTTCGGCACAAGTGAATTTATGCGTGCGGCAATTTTTTTTGCGTCAAAGCCTTTATCGCGCAAATCGCACGCTTTTAAAACAAGAAGCCCCATTCCGGCACAAAGGTTTTTTGAATCCACACAGTAAATATTTTTAAAATCGGTTGCCGCCAAAACCGCGTTTTGATAGCTTGAGGATATGGCAGAGGAAAGCCCGATGTGCACCACACTGTGGCCTGCGTCTGCCGCCGCTCTGAAAATATCATAATATTCAGCCGGGGGAACAGCCGCCGTTTTCGGAAGCTCTCCGGTTTTTTTTACATGCTCGTAAACATCTTCGCGGGTGACTTCAATGCCGTCTTTAAACGATTTTTCACCAAGTAAAATAGAAAGCGGGATTATTGTGATTTCGCGCTCCGATATAATGCTTTTCGGTAAATCGCAGGTGGAATCCGCCGTGATTAAAACGCTCATTTTCCGCTTCCTTTCGTTGGTTCGTTTGCGCGTCGCCTTGTGGCTTTTTTTGCAGTGCGTGTAAACCGCAAAGCCGCGCTTTTGCCTGATTTCGGTTGCTTAATTATATCACAGCAAATTTTAAACTGCAATAAAAGTGCATTATTATAATGCCCGATTTATAAAAAATTAAGATTTGAAAATACTGTTTGCGCTTTTGCCGCGCGGCAATCGGCCGGCATGAATAAAATTAAAATTGACCGTAATTTCGGCGGAATTACCCACGGGGATCGTCCGCTTTAAATTCGCTGTTCGGCGAAAATCCCACACTGCGGGAGCCGATGGTGAGCTTACTGTCTGCCGAAAGTGTGATTTGCGTGTAAAGCCTGCCTATATATTGCTTTTGCTCGGTTTCGCTATAAACTGCGTAAATATCCGTGTAAACGCGGGGCATATGTGTGTCTTTATCAAGCTCAATAACACTCGGTGCACTTGTCATTTTATAAAAAGTGCAGTTTTCGCCGTTTTCACGGAGCACTTTTGAAAACCAAACCTTTTGATTGGGCGTGCTTTTTTGCTGCTTGTTTACATAGCCCGTTTGCGGGTCATATTCAAGCGGAATGTTTTTGTAGCTCATTGCAAACTGAAGCAAATCTGGCGAAGCTGCGGGCTGATTTAAATAGCAGGTTACATATTTGCCGAAATACTCGCTCCAATTTTGGCTGTTTGTGTAATAAACATCATAAGCTCTGCTGCCTGCTTCGCCGCTTACCGCCAGCACATAAAGCCCGTTGAGCGATTTATTGTAATTTTCATCTGTGTTTTCATATGCGGTGATTAAAATTTCTTTAATGCCGTCATTGTTTATATCCTCATAATAAAGAGTGGGGGCTTTGGTTGAAAAATCGCTTGCCCAGTCGGAATATTCTGTTTCCTGCCCGTCCTGAGAAAGGATAATGTAGTCGCCGTCCTTATAAAGCGCAAGGTTGCTTTCGTTAATCTGAGCCAGCAGCGCGCGCTCGCCCGTTTTTTGAGGTGTGCTGTCTTTTTGCGCCACAAGGGTTGATTCCTCCGTGGCCTGCTTTATTGCGGGTTTATACACCTTTATATAGTATGTGCCGCCCACAATGCAAAGCACCGCAAGCACGGCAATTAAAATCGGTATTATAATTCTTTCCGGGTTTTTCTTCTCCATTTATTTATCACCGTATTTATCCTTGTAGTTGAATTTTACTCTTTCGCCGTTTTCGATATGGTAGCAGTTGCCCGTTGCAAGCGAAAATATGTATTTGTCGTGCTTGTATGAATCGGAATAAACATCAATGATTTTTACATCCGTTCCGAATTCGTCGAACAGGCGCCTAACCTTTTCTTCGCCTCGGCAGTTTTCGCCGATAATCATTCCGTTCTTTTTGTTGTGCCGGGTGCATATAAGATAATCAAAGCCCGCGCGCTTTGAAATTTCTTCAAGCAGAAAATCCGGTGAAGCGCTTATAACTATTCCCTTGCGCTTTCTTTTTGCAAACCAAGGAAAAAGCTGCTTTTCGTGTTTGTTCCAAAAGCCGCAAACAGCCTTTTGCAGCGGAATAAGCGGCAAAAATATAAAGCAAATTTTTTTGAATTGCGTAAAGCGGATTATTCCTAGCGCCATAAGCAGCGCCGCAATTATCATCAGCGGAAATGTTATGATGATCCAAGGGTAATGCAGCGTGCAATATGCAATGAAAAGCGAGCCGCTGTCAAACGGCACCAGGGTTTTGTCAAAATCGTAAATGTCAAATTCCAAAATCAAACCTTCTCCGCATTAAAATCAATTTTAATTTCTTTGCCGCTTTCAAATTTGGTCAGCTTAACGCCGGCGGCCTCAAGCATTTTGCGGCTTGCGCGGTTGTTATCCGTGTCGGCATATTTATCGCTGATGAAAATAACCTCTTTGATGCCGGCCTGAATAATCGCTTTTGCACATTCGTTGCAGGGAAAAAGCGCCACATATATGCGCGCGCCTTTAATGCCGATGCCGTTGGAATTTAAAATTGCATTAAGCTCGGCGTGGCACACAAAGGGGTATTTTGTGTCGTTTGGGTTATCTCCCGTGCGATCCCACGGAAAAGCTTCGTCCGAGCAGCCGCGGGGGAAGCCGTTGTAGCCAACGCTCACTATGCGGTTGTCGTCATTTACTATGCAGGCGCCGACTTGTGTGTTCGGATCCTTGCTGCGCATCGCCGAAAGTAATGCAACGCCCATAAAATATTCGTCCCAAGAAATATAATCTTCTCTTTTTGCCATATGTGCCTCCTGTGCGTTTATTTTTGTAAGAGCGCCTCCACAAAATCGGAAAGTGCGTCGGTGCAGACCTCTTCAATTTTGCCCTCGTCAACAAGGCGGTTGATTTTGGGGTCTATCGGCAGTTTTGCAAGCACGGGAAGCCCAAGCTCCTTTGCCGTTTCATCTATTTGTGATTCGCCGAAAACCGCATGCTTTTTGCCGCAGTCGGGGCAAACGAAATAACTCATGTTTTCCACAAGGCCGAGCACGGGCACATTCATCATCTTTGCCATGTTTACGGCTTTGTTTACAATCATTTTAACAAGATCCTGCGGGGTGGAAACTATCACGATTCCGCTTACGGGCAGACTCTGAAAAACAGTCAGTGCAACATCGCCTGTTCCGGGCGGCATGTCAACAAAAAGATAATCAAGCTCGCCCCAGCGAACATCCGTCCAAAACTGCTCAACAACGCCGCTTATAACGGGTCCGCGCCAAACAACCGGCGAGTTTTCATCCGCCAGCATCATGTTTATGCTCATGATTTTTATTCCGCTTTCGATAATATAGGGCAGCAGGCATTCGTCGTCCTGCATGGCTTTGCTGTGCACCCCAAAGGATTTAGGCACGGAAGGGCCGGTGATGTCTGCATCCAAAACGCCGACCTTAAGCCCCGCTTTTGCGCAGGCAGAGGCAAGCATGCATGCCACAAGGCTTTTTCCCACGCCGCCTTTGCCGCTTACAACTCCGATAACATTTTTTATATTTGAATATTTGTTCATCGGCTTTTGCAGGCTTTGCGGTTTTCTGTCGCCGCAATTCTGCGAACAGCTCGAACAATCATGTGTGCATTCGCTCATAGTAATCACCATAGCCTTTCAGGCAACAAATAGTTTATTAAAAATCACCTGATTGCCCTGCGTTGCCTGAACAGGCATAAATGGTGATTTCAGCCATTTCAAAATTATGCCGCAGGCAAATTTTGAAGGCAATATAATTTGATAGTGTGATTTTTCACACTAATACTTCTGATATAATAACTTAATCTTAATTATAAACCAAAGCGGAATAAAAATAAACCGTTTTTTCAATAATGAGTATAAAAAGGAGTTTTTGTGCCGCTTTAATAGTTGCGAATAAGCGAAACCACTTTGCCGAGCAGCACAAGCTCGTCAACGATAATCGGTTCGTAATCGTCGTTTTCAGGCTGAAGGCGAAAATGTCCTTTTTCTTTGTAGTATCTTTTAACGGTTGCTTCGTCGCCTATAAGCGCCACAACAATGTCGCCGTTGTTTGCAACGGGCGTTTTTTGCACAATGATAATGTCGCCGCTTTCGATATGGGCGTTTATCATGGAATCGCCATTAACGTGAAGCGCAAAAAATTCGCCGCCCTTATTCAGCGCCACGGGAATGTATTCCTCAATCATTTCCTGCGCCAAAATCGGCATGCCTGCGGCAACCGTGCCTAAAAGGGGAACGGGAGTGGCTTTCAGATTGCTGCCGCTCAGCCTGATCGTGCGCTTTAAATTGGGGTCTCTTTCAATATAGCCCGCCTGCTCAAGCGCGTTTAAATTATATTGCACGGAGGAGGTGGAGCGCAGCCCCACGGCTTCACCGATTTCACGCACGGAGGGCGCAACGCCGCGCTCGCCGATAGTGTCTTTAATATATTCAAGCACGGCTTTTTGGGTTTTGTTTATTTCTTTCACGGTTATCACGCCTTTATTTATAATAGTAACAATCATATAATAACATCGGTGTCGAAAATTGTCAAACATATGTGCTAATTTCGGGACTTTAAAAAAAGTATTTTCATTTCGCGAAAAAAAGTGTTGACAAATTGCGGTTTATATAATATAATCTACCTTGCTTGAAAAAGAGCTTTGGCAAATGGCTTTATAGCTCAGTTGGCTAGAGCATGCGGTTCATACCCGCAGTGTCACTGGTTCGAATCCAGTTAAAGCCACCAACGGCCCGGTGGTCAAGCGGTTAAGACACCGCCCTTTCACGGCGGTAACACGAGTTCGATTCTCGTCCGGGTCACCAAACAAACCGTACTGATTTTTCAGTGCGGTTTTTTTCTTTGCTCTTTTGCCGCAGGCAAGCGAAAAAGCGGCAGGGGGAATGCGGCCGCTCAGGCTTCCTATTGCTTAAAGCGGCTTAAATCGGGCATAATTACAGTGCAAATTATTTAGGAGGGCGCAATGAAAATTTATGTTGTTTTCACGGGCGGCACAATAGGCAGCTCCGTTTCCGGCGGGGTTATTTCGCCTGCGGATTCTTCAAAATCCGTGCTTCTTGAAAATTATATTGCGCTTCACGGCAATGATGTTTCGTTTGAAACCGCCGCGCCTTACTTTGCTCTAAGCGAAAATTTGTGTGCCGAAAATCTCAATTCGCTTGTTCGCTGCGTGTGCGGTATTGCCGAAAACGGCGGCGAAAAAATCATTGTTTGCCATGGCACGGATACCTTGCAGTTTTCCGCCGCTGCGCTTTCCTATGCCCTTGCGGGCACAAAAGCCTGCGCCGTGCTCGTGAGCGCAAATTATCCTCTTTCCGATTCACGGTCAAACGGCTTTGCCAATTTCGAGGCAGCCGTTGATTTTCTTAAAAATAATAATTCCCGCGGCGTGCGTGTTTCCTATAAAAACATCGGCGATGAATGCGCCGAAATTCTTGATGCGGCGCACCTTTTAACCTATCCCGAGGGGAGTGCGTTTCTTGCCGAAAAAGGTTATTTTGCATTAGATAATAATGAAAGTTTCGGCAAAAACAAAGCGTCGGAAAAAAGTAAAAACGATGCTTTTGCATGCAAAGAATGCAGCGCAAAAGCAGCTTCGCTTGCGGATTTCGGAATAGACGGGGTTGAATTCCCGGAGCGGTCGGAAGTGCTTGCTCTGCAATGCGTTCCGGGGTGTGATTATAATTTTAATATAAGCGAAAAAAAAGCGGTTATTCTGCGCCCTTATCACAGCGGAACTTTAAACACCGCAAGCATGGATTTTCAGAAATTCTGTGCCGCCTGCAAGGAAAAAAACATTCCCGCTTTTGCGGCTTCGGTTCCGGCGGGCGATATTTACGAAAGCTCCTGTGCTTTTGATTTTCTCGGAATAATCCCGCTTGATTTAACCTTTTCAAATGCATATATCAGGGCTTGGCTTGCGCCGTTTAAAGGCGAGGCCCTTGCTCGTTTTATGCAGGCGGATATAGCGCTTTAATTGTTGCGCCTTCGGCTTTTTTGCCCAAGGCGCTTTGGTTTTGATTAAGATTGACAAAAATATAACAAATATGTTGCCCATATCTGTTGAAAAATATGTATTGATTTTAGTGATTAACTAATTTATAATAAATTCGTGGAAAATAAGAACACTTTTCTTATAATATTAAATGAGAGGTAATCATAATGAATGCTTTGAACAAAAAAACAATCGAAGATATCGATGTGGCAGGCAAAAAGGTTCTTGTTCGCTGCGATTTCAATGTTCCGCTTAAGGACGGCGAAATCACAAACGATAAAAGAATTGTTGCCGCTCTTCCGACAATTAAATATCTTATCGCGCAGGGCGCAAAGGTTATCCTTTGCTCTCATCTCGGCAGACCGAAGGGCGAATATAAGCCCGAATTCAGCCTTGCTCCCGTAGCTAAAAGGCTCACCGAATATCTCGGTCAGGATGTTAAGCTTGCAGAGGATGAAACCGTTGTAGGCGAAAATGCAAAGAAAATGGCTGCAGAGCTTAAAGACGGCGAAGTTATGCTTCTCGAAAATGTTCGCTACAGAAAAGAAGAAACAAAGAATGAGGAGAATTTCTCCAAAGAGCTTGCTTCTCTTGCAGATGTTTTCGTGAACGATGCTTTCGGCACCGCACACAGAGCACATTGCTCCACCACGGGCGTTGCGGCTTATCTTCCCGCTGTTTGCGGCTATCTTATTCAAAAGGAAATCACCTTTATGGGCGGCGCGCTTTCCGATCCCAAGCGTCCCCTCGTTGCAATTCTCGGCGGTGCAAAGGTTTCCGATAAAATCGGCGTAATCACAAATCTTCTCGATAAGTGCGACACACTTATCGTCGGCGGCGGTATGGCTTACACCTTTATGAAAGCTCTCGGCCACCACATCGGCACATCTCTTCTTGAAGAGGATCAGGTTGAAAATGCATGCCAAATGATGAAGGATGCAGAGGCTAAGGGCGTTAAATTCCTTATTCCCGTTGATAACAAGGTCGGCAAGGAATATGATGAAAACACAGAGGCTATGGTTGTAAACAGCGATGAAATTCCCGATGGCTGGATGGGTCTTGATATCGGCCCCAAAACTCAGGTCCTTTTTGCAGATGCAATTAAGGGCGCAGGCACCGTTATTTGGAACGGCCCCATGGGCGTTTCGGAATGGGACAACTTTGCGGCGGGCACAATCGCGGTTGCAAAGGCAGTTGCAGATTCAGGCGCAATCTCAATCGTTGGCGGCGGCGATTCCGTTGCAGCGGTAACAAAGCTTGGCTTCAGCGATAAAATGAGCCACATCTCCACAGGCGGCGGCGCTTCTCTTGAATTCCTTGAGGGCAAGGAGCTTCCCGGCATTGCCGCTCTTATGGATAAAGACTAAAATTCTTTTATAAAAGAGGTAGTATATAATGAATAAAGCAGTCAGAAAAGCAGTTATCGCAGGTAACTGGAAAATGAATAACACTCCTGCGCAAACAACAGCTCTTATCAACGAAATGAAGCCGCTTGTTGCAGATGCGGATTGCGGCGTTGTTTTGTGCGTTCCCTTTGTTGATGTTCCGGCAGCGGTTGAGGCTGCAAAAGGCTCAAACATCAAAATCGGTGCCGAAAATGTTCATTTTAAGGACAGCGGCGCTTACACCGGCGAAGTCAGCGCAGATATGCTTAACGAGCTTGGTGTTGAATATGTTGTTATCGGCCACAGCGAAAGAAGAACTTACTTCGGTGAAACCGATCAAACGGTTAATCTCCGCACACTCAAGGCTCTTGAAAAGGGCTTAAAGCCGATCATTTGCGTTGGTGAAACTCTTGAGCAAAGAGAGCTTGGTTACACGGAAACCCTTTTGAAATTCCAAACCAAAATGGCGCTCACAAATGTTTCCGCTGATCAGCTTAAAGATGTTATCATTGCTTACGAACCCGTTTGGGCAATCGGCACGGGCGTAACAGCCACTGCGGATCAGGCAGATGAAGGCAACGGCTATGTTCGCGCAGCAATTGCCGAGGTATACGGCGAGGATGCCGCTCAGGCTGTAACAATTCAATACGGCGGCTCAATGAATGCCAAAAATGCGGATGAGCTTCTTGCAAAAGAGAATGTTGACGGCGGCCTTATCGGCGGCGCTTCACTCAAGGCTCAGGATTTTTCCGTTATTGTTAAAGCGGCAAGCAAATAAGTCTGAAAAGCCTTCCCTGCGGAAGGCTTTTTTAAATAAATTATTACAGGAGGATTTTCTTTATGAAAAAACCGGTTGTTTTATGTATAATGGACGGCTTCGGTAAAAACGATTCCGATTACGGCAATGCAATTGCAATGGCAAATAAGCCGAATCTCGATAAGCTTATGGCAGAATGCCCGATGACTTATATCGGCGCTTCGGGCCTTGATGTGGGCTTGCCGGACGGCCAAATGGGCAACAGCGAGGTCGGCCACACGAATATCGGTGCGGGCCGCATTGTTTATCAGCCCCTCACCAGAATAACAAAAGCCTTTCAAGACGGCGAGGCTTATAATAACAAGGCTCTTTTAGATGCCGTTAATAATGCAAAGTCGGGCAAGGCTCTTCACCTTATCGGCCTTGTTTCTCCCGGCGGCGTTCACAGCCATACCGACCACCTTTACGGCTTGCTTGAAATGGCTAAAAAGCACGGTGTTGAAAATGTTTATGTTCATGCTGTTTTGGACGGCCGTGATGTTCCGCCGGCTTCCGCCGTTGAGGATCTTAAAGCGCTTCAGGCTAAAATGAGCGAAATCGGCGTTGGCAAAATCGCTTCCGTTATGGGCAGATTTTATGCTATGGACCGTGATAATATTTGGGACAGAGTCGAAAAAGCTTATGCTGCAATGGTTTATCGTGAGGGTATTCAGGCAGATGATGTTATCGCTGCGGTTGAGGCTTCTTATGAAACCATTGATGAGGACGGAAAACACCTCACCGATGAATTTGTGCTTCCAACCGTTATCGGCGGCGCAGAAGGTGCCGTTTCCGAGGGCGACAGCGTTATTTTCTTCAATTTCCGCCCCGATCGTGCAAGAGAAATCACACGCACCTTTGTTGATCCCGATTTCACAGGCTTTGAAAGGAAAAACGGCTATTTCAAGCTCCTTTATGTTTGCATGACTCAGTATGATGAATCAATGCCGAATGTTGAGGTTGCTTTCCCTCCCGAAACGCTTAAAAACACTTTCGGCGAATATATTTCCTCTCTTGGCAAAACTCAGCTTCGCATTGCCGAAACTCAGAAATATGCACATGTAACCTTCTTCTTCAACGGTGGCGAGGAAAAGCAATATCCGGGTGAGGACAGAATTCTTGTTGATTCTCCGAAAATTTCCACATTTGACCTTATGCCCGAAATGAGCGCTCCCGAAGTTTCCGAAAAGCTTAATGCGGCTGTAAGAAGCGGTAAATACGATGCAATTATCGTTAATTTTGCAAATTGCGATATGGTTGGCCACACTGGAATTATTCCTGCGGCAATCAAGGCTGTTGAAACGGTTGATGCATGCGTGGGTTCGCTTGCTCAGGCTGTTAAGGAAATGGGCGGCGTTCTCTTCGTAACGGCAGACCACGGCAATGCCGATAAGATGCTTGATGAAAACGGCGAGCCCTTCACGGCGCACACCACAAATCCCGTTCCCTTTATCGTTGTTAATTATCCCTGCAAGGTTCGCGAGGGCGGCAGACTCAGCGATATCGCGCCCACAATGCTTAAGGTTATGGGTCTTGAGCAGCCTGCGGAGATGACGGGTAAATCCATCATCCTTTAATTATTCGGCCGCTTCGGCACTTTTCGCAAATTTGTTGATGCGTATAAATGCGCTCCTTGTGTAATTAAATCCGCTTGGAAATGCCGCCGGGTTTTCAAAAATAAACATATGCAATAGAAAATCCAATTTATATGTGTTCAGCTTTTGTTGTTTTATGGTAATATTCGATTGGGGTGTTATTATGAGAAAAATTAACAAGCAGGCAATATTAGGCCTGCGCATTATGCAAAGAAGAAAACAGCTTGGTATCAACCAAAGCGAATTGGCAGAGCAAATCGGGCTCAGCGAACACCAGATTTCAAATATTGAAACCGGTCGCAGCTATCCCAGAATGAAAAGCTTTATCAAAATTTGCGAAGTGCTTGAAACCAATGCGGATTATTTCATCTCCGGTGCAATGAAGGATGAGGTTGATGAAAATATCATCGATATGGTAACTTCCTGCACTCCCGAAGAGCAAAAGGTGATTTGGAAATTGCTTGATGCTTATATTCACCGCGAGGATGACACACGCGTTTGATTCGCTGCTTCTTCAAAAGAATAAATTAAGCCCGAAATTCTTTTCGGGCTTTTTTTATGCGCAAAATCGAGTGATTTGTAAAACTAAAAAATATAATATTTAAGAAGAGCGGTTGGCGTAACTGCTCTCCTTTTTGCGCGTAATCGATTTCTTTTATTTAAAAATCGCGCTGTAAAGCTTTGAAATCAGCTTTCTGAAATTTCTGCTTGCTTTTTCCTTTGCGTTCAGCGGCAAATCCTTGCAGCAAACCGTTTTTCCGCTCACGCTCACACCGAGGATTTTGCCGAGCCTGTTTGGGTGGCGCTTCACAATTTCTGCGCCCTCAATGTTTATTCTGTGTGCAAAATCAATTTCCGTTTCTCTGTCTGCCTTTAAAAGGTTCGGCGAGAAAACGCTGATAAGCGAAAATGCAATTCCCGGCTTATCCATAAGCTCCAAATGGCTTTTTTCGCTTTTCGGCAAAATTTGAGTGATTTTTATTTAAAATCTTTTCGCGCAAGGGCAAATAAATGCCGCTTCGGCTTCAAAACCGCCGAATAAATTAAGTCTATGTTTCTTGTGCAAAAATAAATACTGTGATATACTGTTAGCCGAGGTATGAATATGAAAATTAAAGATATTGAATTTCCGGGCAGGGCGTTTCTTGCCCCTATGGCGGGCGTGGCGGATCGCGCTTTCCGCGAGGTGTGTGCCTCCTTTGGCGCGGCTTACACGGTAACGGAAATGGTCAGTGCAAAGGGTCTTTCCATGGGCGATAAAAAAAGCGCCGCTCTGCTTACCCTCGGCAAAGAAGAGGGCATTGCGGGCACGCAGATTTTCGGCGATGACCCTACTGTTATGGCTTTGGCCGCGGTTAAATGCCTGGAATATAAACCCGATATAATCGATATAAATATGGGCTGCCCCGCGCCGAAGGTCGCAAATAACGGCGGCGGAGCAAGCCTTATGAAAAATCCTCGCCTTGCGGGCGAAATCGTGCGCGCCGTCAGCGATGCCGTTGATATTCCCGTCACGGTTAAAATCCGCAAGGGCTGGGATGATAATTCCGTAAACGCCGTTGAAATGGCGCAAATTGCAGAGCAAAACGGCGCAGCGGCAATTGCCGTTCACGGGCGCACCCGCGTGCAGATGTACAGCGGCACGGTGGATTATGATATTATCCGCCGCGTTAAGCAGGCGGTTTCGATTCCCGTTATCGGAAACGGCGATGTGGTTGATGAAGCCTCTGCCGCCAAAATGGCAGAGCTTACGGATTGCGACGCGATTATGATAGGCCGCGGTGCCATGGGAAATCCGTGGCTGTTTCGCCGCATAAACGCTTATTTTGACGAATGCAGAATAATTCCCGAGCCGTCGGTGGAGGAAAAAGTGCGCGTTATGCTTGCTCACATTCAAAAAATGATTGAATATAAGGGCGAGCACACTGCCATGCGCGAGGCACGCCGCCATGCGGCTTATTACACAAAGGGGCTTCGCGGCGGCGCAAAGTTCCGCGCGGAAATGGGCTCGCTCGAAAGCTTTGAGCAGCTTTGCGAAATCACATTCAGGATAGTAAAGGAAAATCAGTGATGATATTAAAAAATGTTTGCTTTTATAATGAACTTTTTAAAAAGGAAGTTGCCGATATCGAAATAGAGGGCGGCAAAATCAAGGCAATCGGCGTTATAGAGGGCGAGGGCCGCGATATGAGCGGCATGGTTGCTCTGCCCGGGTTTGTGGATATTCACATTCACGGCGCGGCGGGCGGCGACGCTTCGGATGCCGATGAGGCCGGGCTTGAAAAAATCGGCAAATATCTTGCAAAGCACGGCGTAACCTCGTTTTGCCCCACTTCAATGACGCTCGGCAGGCAAACTCTTTGCGATATCGTAAGCACGGTTAAAAATTATAAGGGCAGGGAAAGCGGTGCCAAGGTTGCCGGCATAAATCTTGAGGGCCCGTTTATCGCCATGAGCAAAAAGGGCGCGCAAAATCCCGAATTTGTCCGCCCCGGCACGGCAGAAGAATTTGACGGGCTGTTTGATAAAAGCGGCGGGCTTGTTAAGCTTATAACAATTGCTCCTGAGGCGTTTGACAGCGCCGAATTTATTAAGCACGCTTCAAAAAAATGCTCCGTTTCAATCGGCCATTCGGCTGCAAATGCGGCAGAGGCGCAGGCGGCATTTGATTTGGGCGCAAATCATGCCACGCATCTTTATAATGCCATGACCCCGATGCAGCATCGTGAGGCGGGAATTGCGGGCACGGCTCTTGATAATGAAAATGTTTATTGCGAATTGATTTGCGACGGCGGCCATATTTGCCCGGCGGTGCTCAGAAACACATTTAAAATGCTCGGCAAAAACAGGGCGTGCGTGATTTCGGATTCTATGCGCGCGGCAGGGCTCGGCGCAGGCGAATACGAGCTTGGCGGTCAGCCCGTTTTCGTGCACGAGGGCGGCAAATATGCCGTGCTTGAGGACGGCACCATCGCGGCATCAATCAGCAATGTTTTTGATGAATTTAAAAATCTGCTTTCATTCGGAATCGATTTTGAAACCGCGCTTCGCAGCTGCACAATAAACCCCGCAAAATCAATCGGCTTGGGTGATGAGATCGGCTCAATCGCCGTCGGCAAGGCAGCGGATTTGGTGTTTGTGGGCGATAATTTTGAAATTAAGGAAGTTTATATAAATGGAACACTCGCTTAATGTGGCTTTGATAGAGCCGGAAATCCCGCAAAACACGGGCAATATTGCACGCACCTGCGCCGCCACGGGCGCGAGGCTTCACCTTGTGGGGCCAATGGGCTTTCAAATCACCGAAAGGCGTGTTCGCCGCGCAGGGCTTGATTATTGGGATAAGCTTGATATAACATATTATGATGATATCAACGATTTTTTTGAAAAAAACAAGGGCGCAAATTTCTTTTATTTCACCACCAAGGCGGAGCAGGCACACACGGATGCCGAATATCCAAACGATTGCTTCCTCGTTTTCGGCAAGGAATCAAAGGGGTTGCCCGAGCCGCTGCTTAAAGCAAATCATGACAGTTGTGTGCGTATTCCGATGCGCGGAATAATTCGCAGTCTGAATTTAAGCAACAGCGTAGCCGTCGGCGTTTATGAGGTGCTGCGCCAATGGAATTATCCCTTGCTTTCTTCAAAAGGGCAACTGCATGATTTAAAATGGTGAGGCGCAGGCGTGCGTTTGTGTTAAGCAGGCGGGAATCGAACGCAATATGGTTTAAAGCAACCGATTCTGCCTTTTCCGACCCGTGGGGACGAAAAGGTGTTGTTGCAAAAATCAACACCTTTTCGGTGAAACTGCATATAAAAATGGGCGTAACTCAATTAAGGGTTACGCCCATTTTGCCTTGCGGCTTTATTATTTTGCTTTCTTTTTGCGCGCTATTTTTGTGCACACTCCCGTGAGCACGGCAGCAAGAATAACGGCGCCGATTGCGCATGGCACGGCAACTCTTGCGGCAGGCGGCAGATATCCGCTTTCCTGTTGAGGCAAATCTGCGGGCAGTTTGTAAAGCGCGGAGCCGTCGTTTGAGCCGTAGGCTATTCTGATAACATTCACGCTGTATTTGCCCGTGTTCACGGTCACGGTTTCGCCGTTTATCGCAAGCTGTTCGTCCTCGGGGGCAACATAATTCGGCTTGCCCGCTTCGTTGCAGGCGGATTTGTAGTTTGCCGTAATGTGTTGATTTGATGCGTAATTTAAGCTTCCGAAGCCGCTTAAATTCAAATTAACCGTTTGCTCCTTGCCGCTTGAATTAACAAGCTTAACATAAATTGCCTGCTCCTGCTCGTTCACGGTCACGGATTGTGCCAAATCGCTTATGGGCGTTTCCTCGGAAAAGGCGGCATCAATATATTTTGTGCCTATGTTGTTTGCATAAAGCATTTGCGTGTAGTATGAAGGGGTAAGCACGGTTTCCTGCGAATCAAACCAAATCATATTAACCGCCCAGTTTTGCGAATTGATTTTTGCAAAGGTGGGGGCATATGCCGTCATTGCCACCACATCGCTGTTGCGCTCAAAGCCTGTCATATAGGCGGCTTCTTCAATGGCCTCGGCCATGTTGCTTTTTGTTTGAATTGTGCCTATTCCGTTTGCCGTTGCGGCGTATTCGCCAACGAAAACCTTTGCGCCGTTTCTGTCGTAGGCGTCATATCTGTTGTTAATTTCATACATATAATCGCTGCTTGTGTAGTAATGCTCGTCAATGTAGCAATCGCTGTATTTGCTGTTTGCAGTGCTTTGCGCAATGTCGAAATCCTTGCCGTCAAGCCAGGTGCCCGCCGTGGTGATAACGGTTATATCGGGGTATTTTTCTTTAACGGCTTTATAAAGCGCATCAAAATTGCGCCAATAAACCTCGCCCCAGTTTTCGTTTCCGAGGCCGATGTATTTAAGGTTGTAAGGCTCGGTGCGGCCGTTTGCGGCTCTTACAGCGCCCCAATATGTTGTGTTGGCGTCGCCATTTGCATATTCAATCAAATCCAGCACATCCTGCACATAATTTTGCCATTCGTGTGTGCCGGGTGTTAATGCAATCGTTTCAAGGTATTTGTCAAAATCGGCTTCGCTTGTGTAATTAAGCGCATCCACCTCTTTGATTCTGGCTTCAATGCCGCTTTCGTCTTTTTCGTCAAAATTCCGCTCGGAAATAAGATAATTGCGAAATTCCTCATCGCTCATGTTAAGCTTTTTAAGAGCGTCAACATTTATATCGTATCCGTTTCTGCCCTGGCAGGTTAAGCCCACATTCAGGCAGGGAACAGGCTCTGCGCCCAAATCCGCGCAAAGATTGAAATATTCGCCGTATCCCAGCGCGTTTGAATTTATGTAGTAATCGCCTGCGTCATCGTTTCGCCACACATTGTAGCTTTGTTTGCGCTCCTCAAGCGGGCCTATGGTCGATTTCCAGTCAAAAAGATTTTCAAGCGAATCGCCTTCGCAAAAGCAGCCGCCGGGGAATCTTATAAACGCGGGGTTCAGCTTTTTAAGCGCTTCCGCCAAATCGGCGCGCAGGGTTGTGTATTTCCACTCGCTGTTGCCGTAGCCGTAAGAATTTTGCGGAATCAGCTGCACAAAATCAACGCAAAGGGTGCCTGCACCGTTAAATTCAATCGAAAGGCCGCCGTCCTCCGTGGCGGAGGATTCAAGCTCGGCTTCAAATTTGCGCCAGCTTTCGCTGTTTGAAATGTCTATTTCCGTTTGGTGCGATTTGTTGGCGGAGGAATCGAGATAAACTCTTACCGTGCCGCTGAAATCAATGTTTTTGATATACATTGAAAAATCGTATTTTTCACCTTTTTTAAAGCCCATGTCCGCCGTTGACTGAGCTTTTTTGTTTTGATCAAAGGTTTTGTAGTCCCAATCCTCAACACAGCCGAGATTTGTTATAACTCCCTTGCCGGAAACGGTCAGCTTTTCGTAATTCGGGTTGTTTTTGTTCATTGCCCCGTCGCTTGCAAGGGTGTGGGTAATGTTTGAAAATTCCCAATAAGCCTCATTGAGTGCGGCGTTTTCTTCGGCGGTGTCGTTGTATTCAAAGCTGTTGTTGTAAACCAAATTTGAAACCAAGCCGCCGTCGCCCGCCTTGGAAATGTCCTCAATAAAAGCGCCGTAAAGCGTTGGCGAAACCTCGTGGCCGATTTTGTCCGCCGATATGTTAAGTTCGGCGCTGCCTGCGGCGAAGGCGGGCGAGGCACTTGCAAGCACCATTGCCGCCGATATTAAAGCGGATAATATTTTTTTCATAACAAAATTCCTCATGTTCTTTGCGCCGCGGTTTCCGAACATTTCGGCAAAAAACGGCACAAGTGCTATAATATAATGTTAGCATATCAGGGGGTATATGTCAAAAAAAGAAATATTACAATTTCTGAAAAAAACTATTGCAAATTTACACAAAGTATGCGATAATAGCAAATGCAATATCGAGGTGTGGCTCAGTTTGGTAGAGCACCACGTTCGGGACGTGGGGGTCGCAAGTTCAAATCTTGTCACCTCGACCAAGAAAAAGCAGGTTCTTTAACCTGCTTTTATTTTATGCCAAAAAGCCCTCAAGAGCCATTGTTTATAAACAATGCTTTCGGCAGTTTATTGAATTTTGTGAGCAAATCAAAATGCCGTTGCGTTGCGCATCTTTTTTAGCTTGTTCCGATTCATTCAAACACAAAAGCTTTTATGACTTATAACGGAATTATGGCATATAGACATTTTTGACGATTTTTAACGCATATGGTATAATCGGAAATATTACTATATTCATAATTCAGGGTGTTATTATGAGCAAATACGAAAAAATCGAATTAACCAATATGTGCATGATTTACGACAGCAACGGTAATGTTGTTGTTCAAAATAAAATCAATAAATCTTGGGGCGGCATTACTTTTCCCGGCGGTCATATTGAAAAGCAAGAGTCTTTTGTTGAATCTGTTATCAGGGAAGTTAAAGAAGAAACGGGGCTTATCATTAAAAACCCTAAATTATGCGGTATTAAATGGTGGGAAGTAAAAAGCAACAAACGATATTTGGTTTTGCTTTTTAAAACCAATGAATATTCCGGAACCTTAAAATCATCCGATGAGGGTGATGTGTTTTGGACAAAACTCGAAACATTAAAAACTATGAATCTTGCCGCAAGTTTTGATAAAATGATTGATGTGTTTTGCGATGATAATATTCAAGAATACATACAGCGGAAAGGCAACGATAAATGGATTGATATATTTAAATAAAAATCAAGGCGCAGCCTGCGGAAATTTCTCCGTAAGCCGTGCCTTTTTATTGACTGTTTAACTTGTTTTACTGAGATAAAATTTCTATATCCGAAAAATGAACTGCATATGACGCTCCCGAAGGGAAATATACTTCGTGAGAAAAGCAATTATCATCAACAATATCAAATTCATCTATTCCGAAATCATTGTTTTCGATATATTCAAAATGTTCGGGATTGAAATTTGATTTAAAAGTGCTGACGGAATAATATATGATGGATTTTTTTATATTTTTAAAATCATCAAACAGGCTTACAATCACCGTGGTGCTTCCGTTAAAAAAATCCGCCTTAATCGATGTCAGCTTCCAATCGTCGAAGCCGTGATTGGAAAAATATTCTTTTATGAATTTTTCAGGCAACCTGCTTTTTATTTTTGTTGAAAAATATTCGTCATATTCTTTGATTTTTTCTTCAAATTCCGAGTCTTTAGCGGAGTCTTCGCCGAAATTTAAATAATCTTCGGGATTTAAAAATTTCATAAAATAAAATCGCTTCCTTTAAGCGGGCGAGAATAATTCGCCTCTGATCTTCGTAAAACAGAGTGGCAAATCCTATTCCTTTATTAAATCCGCAAAGGCTATTCCGGGCACGGCTTTTTTGAAATCCTCCGTCTTCATTACAACCTGCCTGCCCACTTTGCCGGCGGAAAACATAATCGTTTCGCCGTCGAGGGCAGAGGAATGAGCCACGGTTTTGAACTGCTTTTTCATGCCGATGGGCGAGCAGCCGCCGTGCACATAGCCCGTAAGCGGCAAAAGCTCCTTTTGCGGAATCATTTCAACGCTTTTTTCGCCCACGGCTTTTGCGCACTTCTTTAAATCAAGCTCCTCTTTAACGGGAATCATAAAAACATAATGCAGCTTTGATTTGGAAACTGTTACAAGCGTTTTAAAAACAAATTCGGGCTTTTCACCCAGCATTGCCGCAATCTCGGATCCCGAAAGCGTTGCATCCGGCTCGTATTCACGGTGCTCATATTTAATTTTGGCACGATCGAGCGTGCGCATAACATTTGTTTTGTCTTCTTTTTTGCCCATTTTAAAGCCCCTTCGGCTGAATTTATTTTTGACTTCGCCTTAAAGCGGCACATAGTCGGTTAATGATTGTTATTCGTTTTCGTTCTCCGGCTCTGCCTCCGGCGGAGCTGCAGCCTGCTCTTTTGCGGCAGCTGCCATAAATTCTTTAACGGCTGCTGCTTTTTGCCTGCCTTGTGCATAACCAAGCTGGTAAATACGCTCCAGCTTGGTTAAATTTCTTTCCATTGTGCCGCACCCCAAATCGACTGCAGGCGCAATCACAAAGCAGTTGCCGGCTTTTTCTTCGGCAGCCACATATGCTTTTTGCGCGTTATACATTTTATCCCTTGCAAGCAGGGCGTCTGCAATTTTGGGATATTGCCTCAGCATTTTGTGCACGGCTTTTTCCTGGTCGATATGGTGCTTCACATAATCCCTGTCCTGCGTTAAAATCACAACGGCCTTTCGGCAGCCGTCGTCCAAAGCCTTTTTAAGCGGAATTGAATCGGCAATACCGCCGTCAAAATAAGTGTCGGCCCCTATTTGTACACCCTTTGTGGCAATCGGCAGCGCGCAGCTTGCTTTAAGCGGCTGGCATCCGCGAGTGCGCATGCTCTTTGGGTAAAGATATTCCGCTTTGCCGCTGTATGCGTTTGTTACGGCAACGCAAAGCGTTGCGCCGCTTGCTTCAAATTCGTCCTGATTCAGGGGCATAATATCGTATGAAAGCTCGTTAAAAATCCAATCCAAATTAAGCATCGGCTTTCTTTTAAACAGATTGCCCAGGCTCATATATCTTTTATCATTGCAGTAATTTATTACTATATCGTGCTGGCGGCGTAAATTTTTTCCTAAGAATGAAACGGCGTTGCACGAGCCTGCCGAAACTCCGATAACATAGGGGAATTCGATTCCGGCTTCAATAAAAGCGTCAAGCACTCCGCTTGTGTAAATTGCGCGGTTGCCTCCGCCCTCCAGAACAAGGCCGCAGGAATAATTGCCTTTCATATTGTTGCCTGCCTTTCCCGCCGCGTTGCGGCGCCGTGATTTTGCAAATAAAAAAAGCAGCACATCGTACTGCTTTTTCGGCGTTTAATTATTTGGATGCTTTTTTAGCAGCTTTTTTCTTTTTGGGAGCTGCCTCTTTTTTCGGCTCTTCTGCAGGAGCTTCTTCTTCTTTTGCAGCGTCCTTTTCAACTTCGATTATTTCAAGATCGTTGTCACACTCAAAGAAATCATCGTCGTTAAAATATTCCGGCTCTTTTTTATCCGTAAGCTTTTGAATTGCAAGATAAATTGCTGCAATAACGCCTGCAACGGCAACGATGCCGCCGATAATCTTAAAAATTTTGCTTATTTTCATTGGAAATACCCCCTAATGTATTAACTGAATTACATTTATTATATATTTATTGTAGGGCAAAGTCAAGCAATAAAAATTGAATAAATAATTAAATCGCGGCGCGGAAAAAGTTCTTGGTCACATCTGTGATTTTGTTATATTTTGCTTTCGTTTTCAAGCACGGCATATATTTCGCCGAGCGATTTTATTTCGTAATCGATTTTAATATCGCCCTCAACCGCTTTGCCCTGCGGGTTGTAAAAACAGCATTTTATGCCGGCGTTGTTGCCGCCGTTCATATCACTCGTAAGTGAATCTCCGATTATCATAATTTCGCTTTTTTCGCGGTGAACCGCCTTTAAAACAGGCTCAAAAAATTGAATGCTCGGTTTTTCAAATCCGATCTCGTCAGATATAAAAATCTGCTTAAAATATTTGTCAAGCCCGGAATTTTTAAGCCTTTTTGTCTGCGCGGTCAGGGAGCCGTTCGTAACGCAGTATAAATCGTAATCCTTTGCCAAATCATTGCAGATTTCGGGCGCGTTTTCGATAAAGGCAACCTTGTCGGCGATAATGCTTTCGTAATAATCGTTCACTTCGTTCGGCTCTGCCGAATCGCAGTTTAAATATTTTAAAAATTCCGCAAAGCGCAGAAGCAAAACTTCGTTTTTCGTAATTTCGCCGCGCTCAAGCATTTCCCAGTGGCGCAAATTGATTTCGGAATATTTCTGCGCTTTTTCGGGTGAAAATTCGCCGAGCCCGAATTTTGAAAAGGCTTTTTCGATGGCAAAGCGCTCCGCCGCCAAAAAATCAAGCAGGGTGCCGTCTATGTCAAAAAGTATTGCTTTAATCATCTTATCTTATATTCCTTAATTTTGCTTTTTGTTTCTTTGCTCACGCGGTAAGAATCGCAAATCTTTTGAATGGTTTTGTTTTGCACATCGGCGTTCAGGGTGCGGCTTTCCAAAATCGGCATCACCTTGCCTTTGTGTTTGATAAACGCCATGCTCAGCGCCCAAGCAAGCGCCATGTTTATGTAGTATTTATCGCTCTTGATTTCGCTGTAGATTTTTAAAACGCGGTCAATGTATTCGTCGTCAAGGTAATAATCCATCAGCGCCACAATCGCAAATCGCGTGGGATATTCGCCCCTGCCGATAAACGAGCAAATAAAATCAAAATATTCGCTCTTGCTCTCGCCGATGAATTTCATCGCGGCGGTGCAGGTGTCGCATGTGCCCCAATTGTCAGTCATGGAAACGAATTTTTCAATGTCCCTTTTGTGCTCCGTCGCGCCGCACTTCTTCATTGCCGCGCAAAAGCCGAAAGCCTCGATTTCCTCGTAATATTCGCATCGGTTTTGCGCGTTTGCCAAAAAGGCTTTCTTCGCGATTTTGCGCACCGTCGGCACGCGCACGCCGATTATTTTGCTCTCGTCAATATTCGGCACCAGCTTTTTGTGAAAATCCCTGTATTTTAAATCTCTGCTTTTGAAAAGCTCTTCTCTTAAATCCATTTTGTCACCGAAATAATTGTGTTATTTTAAAAGGTTCTTTATGTCTGCCGTTGATTTTATGAAGCGCTCAATTTCTTTAAGATTGTTGTCGCCGAAAAAAGGCGGAATTATTAAGCGGTCGCCAGCCACGGCAAAATTTATAATTCCTTCATTGCGCTTTAATAATGTGCAGGCGTTGTTTGAAAGAAAGACATATAACGGCTCGTTTATTTCATCTGCCGCAATGATGTTTATTCGCATTACTTTGTTTGCTTCGTATGTGGAAACACTCTGCCTTACGTTAAATTCTTTATTAACGGCTTTGTTGATTTTTTTCTTTGTTGAGTTGAAATTTGATTTTTCAAATTGAGTTGTGCCGACCAGCAGAATACGATTTTTGTATTTCATCTTCAAAAAGCAGAAAAATGCGCAGTCCTTTTGAAAATCACGGCACTTGCTGCTTTTTGCCCGCTCCAAAAGGATTTCTTTGATTTCTTTATAGTTGAATTTGCGCGGAAGAATAATTTCGTAAGGGTTATGGATCGGTTCAGCCTCTTCCTTTTTATATCGCCGCAAAATCATAAGAACGGTAATGATAAGCAGGCCGCAAATCAAAAAGCAAATAATACAGCCCAAAATCGATTTTTCAATTAAAAAAAGCATGAAAAAAACTAATGCAAATATTATTGAAAGAGTTGAAATAAGAAAAAGGGCCGCCAAAATCGCATAGAGGCGCATGCTTTTTGTCAATTCGTTTTCGGATGAAAAATTCAATATGAAACCTCCCGATTTTATTGCCGCATCATATCATTTGCCGAAGCGTTGCACAAGAAAATCCACCGCAACATTAAAGATTACGGTGGATTTATGGTGGAGCATAGGGGGTTCGAACCCCTGACCTCCACACTGCCAGTGTGGCGCGCTCCCAGCTGCGCTAATGCCCCGCTTGATTTGGTTGTAAAGTTATTTTACTATATTTCGGCCGCAAAAGCAACAAAAAATTTGCAGGCACAAATCGTTTTTTGCCGCAAAGGCAAAAATATGTTAATTTTTTAAATAAGTTTATGTGTGTATTGTTTTTATTGCCGTGTTGTGTTACAATACTTAATTGTAGTAATATACACATATATAAATTTAACTGCAAAATATGCACAGAGGTTCAAAATGAAATTATCACTTGTTGTTCCTTGTTATAACGAAGAGGGAAATGTTGAAAAGTTTTACGAGGAAGTAAAAAAAGCTTTCACCGGCAAGGTGGAGGATTATGAATTTGTGTTTGTGAACGACGGAAGCAAGGATAACACCTATCCGCTTCTCAAAAAGCTTTATGAGCAGCACAGGGAATCCCAAATCCAGGTGCTCTCCTTCAGCCGCAATTTCGGCAAGGAGGCAGCAATTTATGCGGGGCTTAATAATGTTAAGGGCGATGTTGTGTGCCTTATAGATGCCGATTTGCAGCAAAGGCCCGAGGTTGTGCTCGAAATGCTTGATGTTATGAATTCCGATGAAGATATCGATTGCGTAACGGCTTATCAGGAAGAGCGCAAAGAAAACAAAATAATGAGCGGCATGAAATCCGCATTTTATAAGCTGATAAATAAGGTGGCGGATGTGCCTTTTGTGAACGGCGCATCGGATTTTCGCCTTATGAAAAGAAAAATGGTGGATGCCGTTATTCAAATGAGCGAGTATCACAGATTTTCAAAGGGCATTTTCAGCTTTGTGGGCTTCAACACAAAGTATATTCCTTACACTGTTTGCGAAAGGGAAAGCGGCGAATCGAAATGGGGCTTTAAAAAGCTGCTTAAATATGCCATGGAGGGCATTGTTTCGTTTACCACATTTCCGCTTATGCTTTCTGCTTATATCGGCTTTTTCTCATCCCTTGCTTCAATTATCTATCTTATAGTTGTTGTTGTTCAAAAGCTTGCATTCGGCATCAATGTGCCCGGCTATGCCACAATCGTTGTGCTTGTGCTTTTGCTCGGCGGGCTTGAGCTTTTCTGCTTCGGCATTTTGGGCGAATATGTTTCAAAAATTTATGTTCAGGTTAAGGACAGGCCTATCTATATTTTGAAAGACCATCTTTGTGCAGATGAATCCGAAACTGAAGAAAAGGCTGAGTGATCCGGTTATGAAAAAATTTTGGAACAAGTATAAGGAAATAATCACATATATTATTTTCGGTGTGCTCACAACTGTAGTAAGCTGGGCAACATATAATGTTTTTGTTGGTGCGGTAAAAATGCCGGTTTGGCTCGGCAATGCGCTTAGCTGGATTTGTGCCGTAACTTTTGCTTATATCACAAATAAGCTGTGGGTGTTTGAATCAAAAAGCTGGAATATTAAGCTTGTGGTTAAGGAAATTATAAGCTTTTTCGGCTCCAGGGCGCTTACGGGCGTGCTGTTTGAAATTCTCGGCCCAACGCTGCTTGCAAAGGTTGGCTTTGACAATCTGTTTTACCCGCTGTTTGAAAAAATGCACCTCAATTGGGGCTTTCTTTACACAGAGGGCTTCTGCTCCAAGGTTGTGCTCAGTGTAATCGTTGTTATCGTGAATTATTTCTTCGGCAAATTTCTTGTTTTCTCAAAGAAAAAGAAAAAAGGCAAGCCGCAGCCCGAAAGCGCAAATGCCGAAAGCGAAGGCTCGGCCGAATAATAATTTTAAAATTGCATATAATAAAATCGCCGCAGTGCTTTTGCACCGCGGCTTTTTTGCGCGCTGTTTTGTTTTTGCCGTAAAAGCTTTGCCCGGTTTTTTACGCTTCGGCTTTTTCGGCTTTTTTCTTTTTTCCGATTTTTCCGAAAGCGGAAAAAATTCCTCTCACGGCAGGGCCGGCAAAGAATATTTGGAAAAACATTGCCATCGGGAAATTAAGCACCCATTTTTGCAGCCATACGGCAATTATTTCTTTGCCGGGGTGAGCAAAAAGGCAGGTTGCGATAAAGCTCATGGCGGGGCACATTATGCACACAATCATGGCGGATATCGTAAAGGTTATGATTGCGGGGTTTGTTTCCGGCGTCACGATTTTAAAGGCAAGCTTGATTGCAAGCCTTTCCGCGATAAGCATTTCAAGAATCACCGCAATCGGCCACATGATCGGGATTTCCTTAAAGGCAAGGGCAAATATTTCGTTGCTCATGCCGCCTTTGTCTATCGCAATGTTGTAGCACACCATGGCGTAAACCATCACAAAAGCCATAACGAGGGTGAAAACGAAGTTTTCGATTTTTGATCTTTTTTGCATAAAAAAATGCACTCCTTTGAATAAGAACAAATTTATAAATCGTGTTGTTCGTTATCAGCAAAGGCTGTGCGTTTCCAATAAAACCGTATTTATTTTTTACGAATTATATCACGCCGCGGCGTAAAAAGTCAAGCCCGAATTTTTAACGCGTATTTTGCGGGCTTCGCAAGGAAAACACTTTGTGCTTTTCTTTTGCCGCCGTGCGGAAAATCGCCGCAGTGCTTTTGCACCGCGGCTTTTTTTGCAATGCTTGTTTTAAGCGGTCGAAAAATCAAATCCGATATGCCGAAAGCTGCTCGGCTTGGCGGATTCACGGCTCAATTGTCCCAAGGCCAGGGGTCTTTGAGCCATTCGTCGCTGTTGCCGTCTCCAAGTGTGATGGGGCCGAAATCCTTTTCGTATTCGGCTTTCAGCGCCTCAAATTCCACGCGGTGTTTTTTATAAAGCCTTTGCGCCTCCTCGTTGCCGGGGTGTGTGTCTAAATAAATTCTCATTTCCCACATCGCAAATTGCGCTGCGGAAAGCTTTAAAAGCATTTGCTCTTTCTTCATTTCAATTCTCCTTTCCCGGTAAACGGCTTATCAAGCTCCGGAAAAGCCGTGCCTTGCATAAGGGCCTCTTCCTCGGTGCCATATAAAACAGGCTCCTGCTGAAACGGTATATATGCCATTGTAACCGCCGCGTCGCTCGGCAGGGGCTTCAAAATCCCTTTTTTGTTTAAAAACGATGGGTTAAACAAATCTTCGTATTTATCCATAATCATCACCATAACCTTTCAGGCAACAAATAGTTTATTAAAAATCACCTTTATATCCTGCGTTGCCTGAACAGGTGTAAATGGTGATTTTAGCCATTTCAAAATTATGCCGCCGGCAAATTTTGAAGGCAATATAATCCGATTAGTGTGATTTTTCACACTAATCTCCTTTTTCTTGCCGCCTTTGCGGCTTTTTATCAAGGTGTTTTATGTTTTACCTCAATCCATAATATGCCGCCGTGCGAAAAAAGTTTTTATGCATATAATGGAATGGGATGTTTAAATCGCCTGAATTAAGGCAACAATATAAACGGATGAAAAATAAATTAAAAAGGTGATAATTATGACGGTTAAACGAGGCGATATTTATTATGCCGATTTAAGCCCCGTTGTCGGATCGGAGCAGGGCGGCGTTAGGCCGGTGCTTATCGTTCAAAACGATATTGGAAATAAGTTTTCACCAACGGTTATTGCCGCCGCAATAACAAGCCAAAAGGATAAAACGAATTTGCCCACCCATATAGAGGTGGACGCGGGCCACTGCGGCCTTGCCAAGGACAGTATCGTGCTGCTTGAGCAGGTGCGAACGATCGATAAACGCCGCCTGCGCGAAAAAATGGGCGCACTTGACGGCGGCGATATGGGCAAGGTGAATGAAGCGCTTTCCGTTTCGTTCGGGCTTTAGCCAAGGAAGCTTAAACCGGCGCAAGCCGCAATAAATTTATGAATTATGCCCGGCTTTGCGCCGCGGCATTTTTTATTGCTTTTTTGTTGCAAGAAGGGCGGTTAAATGTTAAAATATATTCGTTATAATTTTTAGAAAACGGAGATTTGTTTTTTATGGAAAGAATTGCAGCGTTTGAAAAGGTTAGCTTTGAGCAGTTTGAAAAGGATTTTTCAAAGAATTTTCCGCAGGTGAATGATGTTAAATCGGTGTATGATTCAATAAAACTTCCGCAAAGAGCCACGGCAGGCTCCGCGGGCTATGATTTTTATGCTCCCGTTGAATTGAATTTGAAAAAAGGCGAATCTCTGCTGATTCCAACCGGCATTCGCTCTAAAATAAATAATGGCTGGGTGCTCAAAATTTATCCCCGTTCGGGCCTCGGCTTTAAGCACAGAGTGCAGCTTGATAACACGGTGGGAATTATTGACGCGGATTATTACAATTCCTCAAACGAGGGGCACATTATGATTAAGCTTTCGTGCGATGCTCATGATGACGGTCACAGCGTTGCCGTTAATGCCGGCGACGGCTTTGCTCAGGGCATATTCGTGCAATTCGGAATCACTTTTGACGATGATGCAAGCGGCGTGCGTGACGGAGGCTTCGGCTCAACCACAAAATAAGCCGTGATTTATTCGGCGGCAAGAATTTTTTTGCGTTTTAAAGTGCTTTTTTCGATAAAAAACGGCATTATTCCGAATTCTTTTATACATTATTTGATAAAATACTTGACAATTTGCCCTCGTTTGATTATAATTTTGCTCGGATATTTAAAAGATATCAAATATAAGGCTACCTTTGACAGCAGGTCGGAGGGAGGGAATTCAGTGAGCCAGGTTAGAATTAAAGATAATGAGTCTCTTGACAGCGCAATTCGTCGCTTCAAGCGCCAAACATCTCGTGACGGTATCATTCAGGAAGTGCGCAAAAGAGAGCATTATGAAAAGCCTTCGGTTGCTCGTAAAAAGAAGAGCGAAGCCGCTCGTAAGAGAAAGTATAAGTAATATACATACGAACTGCGTAAAAAGGGAAACGATGCCGTTTCCCTTTATTTTCTTTGAAAGGCATTTTTTATGAAAAAAATACTTGTTTTAAACGGACCCAATCTTAATATGACTGGCATCAGAAAAAAAGATGTTTACGGCAGCGAAACCTTGGCGGATATAAATGCCGAGCTTGCCGCATATGCCGCCGAAAGGGATTGCGAGCTTTCATTTTTTCAATCAAATCATGAGGGTGCAATCATAGATAAAATTCAGCAAAGCCGCAATGAGGCAGACGGCGTTGTTATAAACGCCGGTGCTTACACGCATTATTCATATGCAATTCGCGATGCAATTGAATCGGTTGCGGATTATTTGCCGTTTGTTGAAGTGCATATGAGCGATATTCATTCGCGCGAGGAATTTCGCAATAAATCCGTTATAACGGAGGTTTGCAAAAAGCAAATCTGCGGCCACGGCAAGGTCAGCTATAAAATGGGTATTGATTTATTATTGGAAATATTATAAAATAATAATGTATTAAATTATAACTATAACTTTGGAGGTACAAATTATGGTATCAGCAGGCGATTTCAGAAACGGCGTTACTTTTGAAATGGACGGTCAGGTTTATCAAATCGTTGAATTTCAGCATGTAAAGCCCGGTAAAGGCGCTGCTTTCGTTAGAGCTAAAATCAAGAATGTTATTCAAGGCTCTGTTGTTGAAAGAACCTTTAACCCAACCGAAAAATTCCCAACTGCATTTATCGAAAGAAAAGATATGGTTTATTCATATAACGATTCCGGCCTTTATTATTTCATGGATCAGGAAACATTTGATATGATTCCCGTTGCAGAAGCGGATTTAAGCGATAACTTTAAGTTCGTTAAGGAAAACGATATTTGCCGCATTCTTTCCTATAAGGGCAATGTTTTCGGCGTTGAGCCCCCCACCTTCGTTACTCTTGAGGTAACAAAAACCGATCCCGGCTTTAAGGGCAACACCGCCACAAACACTCTTAAACCCGCCACTCTTGAAACAGGCGCGGAAATCCGCGTTCCGCTTTTCATTAACGAGGGCGATAAGATTCGCGTGGACACAAGAACCTGCGAATATATGGAAAGAGAATAAGCATAATATTTATTGTAAGATTATTTTAAGGTTGCGCCGCAAAATTGCCGCAGGCGGCGTGTTTGCCTTATTGCTTTGCGGCGGAAAGGCTGTATTTTATGAATACTGTTGAAAAACTCGGTTATCTCAAGGGCTTGCTTGACGGCCTTGATTTTGACGATAATAAAAAAGAAACCAAAATGTTTAAAGCCGTTATCGATGTGCTCGACGGCATTATGCAGGATATGGACGGCCTCGGCGAGGATGTTGATCTTCTTGCAGAGCAGGTTGATGAGATCGATCAGGATCTTGCCGATGTTGAGGAATATCTTGAGGATGAAGATTATTGCGATTGCTGCGATGATGATGAGGAAGATGATGAATATTGCATCTCCTGCCCGAATTGCGGCGAGGAATTTGTTGTTGACGCCGACACGGTTGATGAGGGCGGCGTAGAGTGCCCCTCATGCGGCGAATATCTTGAACTTGGCTTCGTTCCCGATGATGAGGAAGAGGATGCTCCCACAGAGGAATAATTCAAAATAATATGTAAAATAATGCCGTAAGCGCTTTGCGCCTGCGGCATTTTTTTATGTTGCATTTTGTGTGCAAAAAAAAGCATCCGCCGCACCTGTTTTCGGTGCGGCGGATTTCTGCCTTGTGTGTTGGAATTGCTATTTTAAGCCGTCTTTAACAGCTTCTCCTGCTTTTGAAACGGCGCCGCCCGCTCCGCTTGCGGCTTCGCCGACGGCCTCGCCTGCGTCGGATAAGGCTTCGCTTGCGTTTTCCGCGCCGTTTGTAAGGGCTTCTTCAACCTTGTTGGTGGTTGCGGTGGTGCTTTCGGTTGTTTCCGTGGTTAATGTGGTTGTGGTGGGCATATCGTTCTTTTTGCTTGAACAGCCGGCAAAAATCGCGGCCGCGCAAACTGCAATCAGCGAAATAATAATTATGCTCTTTTTCATATGAATTTCCTTTCTTTGCTCTTTATTTTTGCGCCGCGCACCTGCTTTATGCAGCTTTCGCACGGCGCTTTTGATTTGCAATAGTTCAGGCTCTGCGCTATTTTGTCAGCGTGCCGTTGTCAGAATAAAGCAGCAGCAAAATATCCTCCTCCTTGCCCGTTTCGGCGTTGGTGTAAATCAGCACCTCCTGCCCTGTGCTTTTGTTTTTGCAATGGTTTTCAATGCAAAAAACCTCTTTGCCGTCTTTTTTCGGAATAAGGCAGGCTTTGGTTGAAATCGGCTCGGCGGCGGGGCTCAGCGTTGCCGCCGCGGCGTTACTTAAATCGGGAGCTGTGCGCTCGGTGTGGTTTGTGAGATAAGCGCCCGCTTCAAGCGAATAAACGCTGCCGTCCGAAAGCGAAATGCCCACCTTTATTAAATCGGGGTAGTAGGTTACGCCGCTTTTTTCATAAGCAAAATTTATCGTGCAAACATTGTCGTAAACGGCGGAATAAGTGCTTTTCATATCCGGATATCCTATTTTATCCAAGAAATTCTGCGCAATGTTTATTGCGTTTTCCTCGGTGACGGCGGTGGTTTTTATGTTTCCCTCGTTTAAGATGTAAACTATATATCCGCCGTTTTTGGAAACGGAAATCGTGCACAGTTTGTAGGAAAAAACATATGCGGGAATCGTGCCGCTTTCCTCGTTTTTGTAAACAACGCCGCCGTCTTCAACCCCAAGGGCACGCGCGGCGATTTTGCGGCATTCGTCGCGGCTTCGGCGCGAGGCGTTTTTAATCATCTGTGATTCTTTATTTAAAACGGCGTCGGCAAACGGGCCGTCATAAAGCAGGGTGGGGTAGTTTTCAAATGTGTTTTCCGCCGTGGTAAAATCAAGTGAAAAGGAGGAAACCTTTGCATCGGCTCCGCCCTGCGGCAGCACCTCGTTTTCCGTTATTTTGCCGCCTGCCGCGCATTTTTGCACTATTTTTTCGGTGTGGTCTGCATATTTTTGGGCATAGGTAAGCAAAAGTGCAAGATTATCGTAATCCGATTGCGAAATTTCATCCTTGGTTGAAATATATTTTGCATAATCTGCCGCCTGGCTCAAAAATTTGTAGGCACCGTCAAGCTCAAGCTGGCTGACGGGCAGTGATGAAAGCGCGTTTTTGGCGGTGGTGCACTCGGCATAAAGGTCGCTCGAAAGTGTGCCCATCATTTCCTGCGATGCCGCATATTGGCTCTTTTCGAGGCTTGTTTCTATTGAATCGAGGCATTCGGAAAGCCGGTTCAAATCGCGCTGATAAGCCGCTTCAAGCCTTAATTGATATTTGTTGCTTGCGGCGTTTTGGCTCACAGCCGCGGTGGTGAGCACTGCGGCAAGGCAAATTGCAAAGGAACACAGCCGCACGATGTTTCGCCTTTTCATTAAATCATTCCCTTTCGCAAAAAATCTTGTTGCGTATATACGCATTGTGCCCTAAAAGGAAAATTTTATTCGCATTTATATTTTTTTGCAGCTTTAAGTGCCGTGAATGTTAAAAATGCGCCCATGGGGCGCACTCCGTAAAGAATAATTGCCCAATAAGTCGGAAGGCTTAAACCGCATTTTTCTTTGTGAAGTGTGCCTCAAAGCCTTGCTTTATTGCTTTACTGTGTGTTATAATATTTTAATTAAAATGGAATAATAGGTATAAATTTTTATTATAAAAAAGCGAGTGTTTGTGATGGCGTTGAAAAACGGTAAAAAAAGAATAGTTGTTAAAGTGGGCACTTCCACCTTAACCCATGAAACGGGCAAGGCGAATATCGCGCTTATGGCAAAGCTTGCCTCGGTGCTTTCGGATCTTAAAAATGCCGGCAATCAAATAATTCTTGTTTCGTCCGGCGCAATTTCCGTGGGCACAAGCAGATTGCGCCTGCCGGAAAGGCCTAAATCAACCCGCGGTCTTCAGGCTGCTGCGGCGGTGGGCCAAAGCGAAATGATGTTTCTTTACGATAAGCTTTTTTCGGAATACGGCGTTATAGTCAGCCAGCTTCTTATCACTTATGATGAATTGCAAAATCCGGAGAGCAAAAGGCATTTGGTAAACACAATCGATCAGCTGCTTGAATATGATTGCCTGCCGATAGTAAACGAAAACGATTCCGTTTCCGTTGAGGAGCTTTTAAACGGCGATAATGATTGCCTTTCGGCAAGCGTGGCGGTTTTCACAAGTGCGAATCTTTTGATTTTGCTTACGGACACGGACGGACTTTATGACGGCAATCCCGCGGAAAACCCCAATGCCAAGCTGATAAGGCGCGTTGATTTGATAGACGACGGTATTCGAGCCATCACAGGCTCTGCCGGCGCAAGGGGCACGGGCGGATTTATTACAAAAATTAACGCTGCCGAAATCGCGGTAACGAAGGGCGTGCCCGTTGTTATCACAAACGGCAAAAAGCCAACGGATATTTATAAAATTTTAAACGGTGAATCCGTCGGCACATATTTTAAGGCGGTGGAAAAATGATAAAACTCGGCGAAAATGCCCTTGCGGCAAAGGATTTTCTTGCAACGGTAACAACAGAGCAGAAAAATAAGGCTCTGCTTGCAATTGCCGCCGCCCTGCGCGCAAACAGCGAAACAATCGTTCTTGAAAATAAAAAAGACCTTGAAAACGGCAAAGCGGCAGGTCTTAACGACGGCTTGCTCGATAGGTTGATGCTCAACGAAGCCAGAATAAACGATATCGCCTCGGCGGCGGAAAATGTGGCGTCCCTGCCCGATCCCTGCGGCAGGTTGCTGGATGAAATCAAAAGGCCGAACGGCCTTGATATCAAAAAGATTTCCGTGCCTATCGGCGTTATCGGCATAATTTATGAGGCCCGCCCGAATGTTACCGTGGATGCGGCCGGGCTTTGCCTTAAAAGCTCAAACGCCGTTATTCTGCGCGGCGGCAAAGAGGCCATAAATTCAAATATGGCGCTTGCTTCCGTTATGCGCACCGCCATCGAGGATTGCGGCTTTGATAAAAACTGTATTCAGCTTGTAACGGATATCTCGCGCGAATCGGCAAATCAAATGATGCAGATGAACGGCTATATAGATTGCCTGATTCCGCGCGGCGGCAAAGGGCTTATCAGAAGCGTTGTGCGCAATTCCACGGTGCCCGTTATTGAAACGGGTTCGGGAAATTGCCATATTTATGTTGATGAAAGCGCTGATATCGAAATGGCGGCGAATATTATATTCAATGCCAAAACGCAGCGCATAGGCGTTTGCAATGCGTGCGAAAGCCTTGTTATTCATTCGGGCATAATAAATAAGGCTTTGCCTGCTATTAAGGCAAGGCTTGACACAAAAAATGTTGAAATGCGCGGCGATGAGCGCGCAATGATTGCGGCAAACGGCGTTTTGCCTGCAAGCGACGAGGATTTTGCGGAGGAATATCTTGATTATATCATCAGCGTTAAAACCGTTGACAGCCTTGATGAGGCAATCAGGCACATAAATAAGTATTCCACAAAGCACAGCGAGGCAATAATCACTCAAAACAAAGCAAATGCCGATGAATTTTTGGCAAGAATCGATTCTTCATCGGTTTATGTGAATGCCTCCACCAGGTTTACGGACGGCGGCGAATTCGGCCTCGGCGCAGAAATCGGCATTTCAACCCAAAAGCTTCATGCAAGAGGTCCTATGGGTTTGCGAGAGCTTACCACCACCAAATATTTAATTTACGGCAACGGCCAAGTTCGTTAAGGCTAAAGGAATTTTAATGGATAAGTATAAGAAACTGGCTTCAAATACAATAGTTTTTGCAATAGGCACCTTTTCGTCAAAGCTGCTGACCTTGATACTCACTTTCTTTTACACCCGCGTTATGGCAACGGGGGATTTCGGCGGCGCCACTTTAATTCAAAATGCGGTTAATATTCTTGTGCCGATAGTTACCCTGGCGGTTAATTCCGCAGCGCTTCGCTTTGCGCTTGATAAGCAAAGCGATAAGAAGTGCGTTTTCAGCACCGGCATTGCCACCACTCTCATCGGCTTTGCGATTTTTTGCCTGTTTTCTCCTTTTGTTGTAAAAATCACAATCAATGATTTTAATTTCGGGCAATACACAATCTTGCTTTATCTTATGCTGCTCGGCTCGTCGCTCAGGCAGCTTTGCCAGCAATTTGTGCGTGGCTCCGGCCATGTTAAGCTTTATGCTGTTGACGGTGTTATTGCCACGGCAACCTCGGCCGGCTTCACTTTCCTTTATCTCGGAGCCTTCAATTGGGGTATATACGGCTATATATTGGCAATATTCACAAGCGATATGCTTTCGGTTTTATTTATGTTTGTTTGCGCAAAGCTGTGGCGCTTTGTAGGCATTCGCCAAGGCTTGAAAAAAGACACCGTTGTGCCGATGCTTAAATATTGCATTCCGCTTATTCCCACAATTATTTTGTGGTGGATAATAAATGTTTCGGATCAATATATGGTCACCTATTTTAACGGCGTTTCGCAAAGCGGCATTTACACCGCTGCTTACAAAATTCCGAATTTTGTTGTTATTTTTGCCTCAATATTTATTGATGCGTGGCAGCTTTCCGCTGTTGATGAATATGATAACGACGGTAAATCCCGCTTTTTCTCGCAGGTTTTCAGGGTTTACAGCGGCGCTCTTATCGCCGTTGGTGCCGTGCTCATTGCCGGTGCCCGCATAATCACACGGCTTTATCTTGGCAGAGATTATTATGATTCATGGCATTATGTGCCGATTCTTGTTATTGCCACCACCTTTTCCTGCCTTGTTAATTTTTATGCTTCTGTTTATATGGCTGAAAAAAAGAGCACTCTTTCCATGCTCACCGCAGGCGCAGGCGCAGTTGTTAATATAGTGCTTAATTTAATTCTTATTCCTGTTCTCGGCCCTTACGGCGCGGCAATCGCAACGGCAATTTCGTTTGTTTGCGTGTTTATCATTCGTGTGTTTAACACAAAGCAGTTTGTGAATATCAAAATAAATTCGGCGTCGTTTTTTCCGTCCGTTGCTCTTATGCTTGCGGAATGTGTTATCATGATAGTTTCACCATTCGGCGAATGGGGCACCTTTGGAGTTTGCGCCGCAATAATGTTTGTTATCGTGCTTGTTAATTACAAGGCGGTAAAGGATATTATTGTGCTGCTGCTCGGAAAGTTCTTAAAAAAGAAAAAGCGCTGATTTCATTAGGTATTGAATAATGGGCTTTTTTAGTGTATAATTAACAATATAGTGCGGCAAACAGCCGCTCTTTTGTAAATATTTTGGAGGTTTTGCATATGAAATCATCAATTTCGGTTGAAAACGCAAAGCAAATGATAAACGATAAGCTCAGCCATTTCTTCGGAGTAACTCCCGAGGATGCCACGGAGGAGCAGTATTATAAAGCGGTTGCAATGATCGTGCGCGATGATCTTGCCGCAAAAAACAGCGAATTTCGCCATATTGCAAACGGCCAGGATTCCAAAAAGATTTATTATCTTTGCATGGAATTCCTTATGGGGCGTTCGCTTAAAAACAATCTTTATAACCTTAATCTTACCGATGTTTTCGATAAGGCTTTAAGCAGCTTCGGCGTAAGCCTTAACAGGATTTATGAGCTTGAGCCGGACGCAGGCCTCGGCAACGGCGGCCTCGGCAGACTTGCCGCTTGCTATCTTGACGGCCTTGCCACAGACGGCTATCAGTCAATGGGCTATTCAATCCGCTATGAGGCAGGCATATTTAAGCAAAAGCTTGTTGACGGCTGGCAAACCGAGCTGCCCGATTTCTGGCTTCCCGGCGGCGATGTTTGGCTTGTTCCCCGTGAAGAAAGAAGCGTTGAGGTTAAGTTTGAAGGCCATGTTGTGGAAAGCTGGGACGGCGATTACCATAGCGTTGAGCAAAAAGATTGCAACACGGTAACCGCGGTGCCTTATGATATGTATGTATCCGGCAAGGGGCAGGGCGTTTCAAGGCTTCGCCTTTGGGCTTCCGTTAAGCCCTCGCTTGATATGAGCCTTTTCAATCAGGGCGAATATATGCGCGCTATGGAGCAGTCCGCAATGGCAGAGGCCATTTCCAAAATCCTCTATCCCGCCGATAATTCACCGGAGGGTAAATCTTTGCGCCTGCGCCAGCAATATTTCCTTGTGTCGGCTTCGATTCAGGATATTATCCGCCGCCACCTCACGGAATACAGCACTCTTGATAATCTTCCCGAGAAAATCGCAATTCATATTAACGACACCCATCCCACAATGGCTATTCCGGAGCTTATGCGCATTATGCTTGATGAATGCGGCTACGGCTGGGACGACGCTTGGAATATCGTAACCAAAACGGTGGCTTACACAAACCACACCGTTATGAAAGAGGCGCTTGAATGCTGGAGCGAGGAGCTCTATAAGAGATTGCTTCCCCGCCTTTATGAAATCACAAAGGAAATCGATAATCGCTTCCGTGCATATGTTTGGTGCACCACTCATGATGCAGATAAGGTTGAAAGAATGGCAATCATTTCCGGCGGCGTTGTAAGAATGGCAAATCTTTGCGTTGCAGGCTCTCACTCCGTAAACGGCGTTTCCGCGCTTCATTCGGAAATTCTTAAGGAAACGGTTTTCAGCGATTTCTATTCAATCACTCCCGATAAATTTAAAAATGTTACAAACGGCATTGCGTTCAGAAGATGGATATGCCAATCAAATCCGCTTCTCACGGATTATATCACAAAGCTTATCGGCAGCGATTTTATCACCAAAAGCAATGAGCTTTTGAAGCTTCGCGAATATAAAGACGATAAAAAGGTGCTTGCCGATTTTATGGCAATCAAGCGCCAAAATAAAGAGCGCTTTGCAAAGATTGTTAAAAAGAGAAACGGCATAGATATTAACCCGGATTCGATTTTTGATGTGCAGGTTAAAAGGCTTCACGAATATAAAAGGCAAAGCCTCAACATTCTTAATATTATTGCAGAATATCAAATGCTCAAGGCAAATCCCAATGCGGATTTTGTGCCGAGAACTTATATATTTGCTTCAAAAGCAGCTCCCGGCTACTTTATGGCAAAGAAAACAATTCAGCTTATAGACGCAATCTCCAATGTTATCAATAATGATAAAGATGTTAATGATAAGCTCAAGGTTGTGTTTATGGAAGAATATAATGTCAGCCTTGCAGAGGTGCTTATGCCCGCCGCGGATTTTTCAGAGCAAATTTCACTTGCCGGCACAGAAGCTTCCGGCACCGGCAATATGAAGCTTATGCTTAACGGCGCGGTAACACTCGGCACGCTCGACGGCGCCAATGTTGAAATTGCGAATGCCGTAGGCGACGACAATATTATAATCTTCGGCCTTAAAACTCCGGAGGTTGAGCAGCTTAAGCAGCGCGGCTATCATCCTATGGATTATATCAATAATAACCGTGTTCTTAAGGATGTTATTGATTTTATCAATGCGGGTATAGACGGTAAAACCTTTGGCGAATTTACTTCAAGCCTTATGAATGTTGATCCCTATATGGCTCTTGCCGATTTTGCGGATTATCAAAAGGCTCAGCAACTTTCCGCAGAAATTTATAAAGATAAAGAGCGCTTTGCAAAAATGTCGCTCATGAATATCAGCGGTGCGGGAATTTTCAGCGCCGACAGAGCAATCACTGAATATGCCGAAAATATTTGGCACACAAAGCCCGTTGTTTTCCCTCAGGAAAAAAGTGCTCCGGCTCCGAAAAAGGAAGCAGCTGCAAAAAAGCCTGCGGCAAAAAAGGCAAAGGCTGAAAAATCGGCAAAGGCCGCTAAATAAGATTAACGCTAAAATATGCAAGCAAGAGTTAAGGCTCTTGCTTGTTTTTTGAAGGGCTTTTATGGATACAACCTGTTTTAACGCAAGAAAAAAAGAATATAAATCCTTAATTTGCGCCATTGCAACCGATGAAAAGGTTAAGCTGCGCATAGTTGTGCCGCGCTCAATGGGCTGCAGCTGCGCAAAGCTTGCCGTTTGCAAGGATGGGGAAACAACCGTTTATTATAATATGTTTTGGGCGGGAATGTGCGGAAACGACCATGAGTATTGGCAGCTGCATTTTTATGCCACAACAAGCGGGTTGTATTTTTATCATTTTGAGCTTGAAACCCCTTGGGGAAAAACTTATATAAAAAACAGCGGAAACGGAATAGGCGATTTTAATGCTGCGTGCGGCGAATTTCAGCAAACCGTTTATGATAAAAGCTTTAAAACTCCCGATTTTTTGAAGGGCGGAATTATTTATCAGATTTTTCCGGATAGATTTTATTGCAGCGGCACTGAAAAGAAAAATGTGCCACAGGGCAGAATTATGCGCAAATGGGGCGAGGAGCCTTATTGGAATCAAGAGCAGTTTGGCTCTGTTTGGAATAATGATTATTTCGGCGGCGATTTAAAGGGCATAGAGCAAAAATTGCCGTATATAAAATCGCTTGGTGTAAGCTGCATTTACTTAAATCCTGTTTTTGCCGCCAATTCAAATCATCGGTATGATACTGCGGATTATGAAAAAATCGATTCTCTGCTCGGCACGGAGCAGGATTTTAAATCCCTTTGCGCCGCCGCAAAGCAGTATGGCATATCAATTGTGCTCGACGGTGTGTTCAGCCACACGGGCTGCGATTCCAAATATTTTAATCTTTTCGGCCACTATCCGCCAAACGGAGCTTGTGACAGTGTTAACAGTCCTTATTACAGCTGGTATAAATTCAAGCATTATCCCGATGATTATGAAAGCTGGTGGGGGATAAAGCTTTTGCCTGAAGTGCATGAGGAAAACCCATCTTACAGGGAATATATTTGCGGCGAAAACGGCATTTTGCGCAAGTGGCTTCGTTGCGGCGCAAGCGGCTGGAGGCTTGATGTTGCGGATGAGTTGCCGGATATTTTTCTTGATGATTTGCGCACGGCGGTGAAAGCCGAAAATCCCGATGCCGTTATTATCGGCGAGGTTTGGGAAGATGCCACAAATAAATTTGCATATGGTAAAAGGCGGCGCTATTTGCTCGGCGAGCAGCTTGATTCCGTTATGAATTATCCGTTTGCGGATGCGGTGCTCAATTTCGTTAAATACGGCTCTGCCGAGGCGTTTGAGAACTCTGTGATGTCTGTTGCGGAAAATTATCCGCCATGTGTTTTGCATGAATTGATGAATCACATCGGCACCCACGATACGATGCGTGCAATCACATTTCTTGCCGGAGAAAATGCGGAGGGAAAGGACAGGGCTTGGCAAGAAAAAAATAATATTTTGCCTGCCGAAAAGTTTGAAAAAGGCATTGAAATGCTTAAAATGGCAAGCTTTTTGCAGTTTACTCTTCCCGGCATTCCGAGTATTTATTACGGCGATGAGGTCGGTATGCAGGGAATGAAAGATCCGTTTAACCGCGCCTGCTATCCGTGGGGAAAAGAAAACAAAAGCCTATACTCTTGGTATAAAAGGCTTGGAGAAATCAGGCGGGGCTGCTCGGCTTTTGTTCAGGGCGAGCTTGTGCCAGTGTATGCCGCCGCGGGTACGGTTGCCTATGAAAGGCGTGGCAGCGAAAATGCCGTGCTGGCAGCAGTGAACAATTCGGAATCTGCTGTTGAAATTTTTGTCGGCACCGAGTGGGATAATTCTTATTCGTTTTTTGATAATGCTTCGGTTGGCGGCAAGCTTGTGCTTGAGCCTAAAGGCATGGCGCTTTTGAGCAGGCTTTATTGAATTGAATTTAAAATATGTTTCGGGCTGCTGCAATGTTGCGGCAGCCTGCTTTTTTGCTTTTTTTGCCTTTTAATAATTTTATTATTGTATATTTTAATATTATATGATATACTATTACGGAATTACCGTGGGTAGGTGCGTTTGCACCTGCTTGCAGATTATTAAGAATCGGCAGCGCTGAAAACAGCCCTTAATATATCGGGCTGCAATTGCCGCAGCTGCGGCAAGGCTGCATTTTCCGTTATGCGTCTTATACGGCTACAGTAAGGCGATAGGAATTTTATAAATCAATGTGTAGTCGGAAAGGCTATGGCAGTTTTATGGCATACAGAACTCATAACTGTAATGAATTAACTTTTGATAATCTCAATGAAAAAGTAACTCTTGCCGGCTGGGTTGATACTATCAGAGATCACGGCGGCGTTGCTTTCATTGATTTGCGCGATGAGCACGGGGTAACTCAGGTTGTTGTGAATGATGACACTTTGATTTACCACCTTAAAAAAGAAAGCGTTATCTCCGTTGAGGGCGTTGTTGTTAAGCGCGACCCCGAAACGGTTAATAAAAAGCTTGCAACGGGCGAACTTGAGGTTAAGGTGGATAAGCTCACCGTTCTCGGCGCCTGCACGGAAAATCTGCCGTTTGAGGTTTTCGAATCAAAGGAAACAAGAGAGGATGTGCGTCTCTCATATCGTTTTCTTGATTTGCGCAATAAGGCTGTGCATGATAATATCATCTTCAGAAGCAATGTTATCTCTTTCCTGCGCCAAAAAATGACCTCGCTCGGCTTCACGGAAATCACAACTCCGATTTTAACCTGCTCTTCTCCGGAGGGCGCAAGAGACTATATTATTCCCTCAAGAAAGCATGAGGGCAAGTTTTATGCATTGCCTCAGGCTCCGCAGCAGTTTAAGCAGCTGCTTATGGTTTCCGGCTTTGATAAGTATTTCCAAATTGCTCCGTGCTTCCGTGATGAGGATGCAAGAGCAGATCGTTCACCGGGCGAATTTTACCAGCTTGATTTTGAAATGGCTTTTGCCACTCAGGAGGATGTTTTTGCGGTTGCTGAGGATGTGCTTTATGACACATTCACAAAATTCGGCGGCGGCAAAAAGGTTTCTCCCGCTCCTTTCGTAAGAATCCCTTATGAAGAGGCAATGATAAAATACGGCACGGATAAGCCCGATCTTCGCAATCCGCTTGAAATAGTTGATTTAACGGATTTCTTTGCCGATGTTGAATTTAAAGCGTTTCAGGGCAGGCCCGTAAGGGGCATAAATGTTCCGGGCTGTGCAAAGCAGTCTAAGGGCTGGTTTGAAAAAATGCTTAAATTTGCCCTTGAAATCGGAATGAAGGGCCTCGGCTATATTGAAGTGCTTGAAGACGGCTCTTATAAAGGCCCCATTGATAAATTCCTGCCTCAGGAAAAGAAGGAAGAGCTTCGCAGCATCTTCAATTTCAAAACTGATGATACTCTTTTCTTTATTTGCGACACACCTAAGCATGTAAATGATTTTGCGGGCCAAATCAGAACAGAGCTTGCAAACAGGCTTGATCTTATTGATAAAAACCGCTTTGAGCTTTGCTATATTACCGATTTTCCGATGTTTGAGCTTGATGACGACGGTAAATTGGCGTTTACCCACAATCCGTTTTCAATGCCTCAGGGCGAAATGGATGCACTCCTCAATCAAGATCCTCTCACCATCAAGGCATATCAGTATGATATCGTTTGCAACGGCGTTGAACTTTCATCCGGCGCCGTAAGAAACCACAGGCCCGATGTTATGGTTAAGGCGTTTGAGATGGCCGGCTACAGCGAAAGCACCGTTAAAGAAAAATTCGGCGCTCTTTACAATGCTTTTCATTACGGTGCTCCGCCGCACGCAGGTATGGCTCCCGGCGTAGACAGAATGATAATGCTTCTTAAAGATGAGGAAAATATCAGGGAAGTTATTGCATTCCCAATGAATTCAAATGCACAGGATATGCTGCTCGGTGCTCCAAACACCGTTACGGAAATGCAGCTTCGTGAAACTCATATTAAGCTTCGCCGCCCCGTGCCCGAAAAATAATCAAAAGCAGGGGGTGCATGGTTTTCCGTGCACCCGCTTGTGTTTTTTATATCAATCAATTTTGGAGGATAAGCAATGCAAATCACACCGGATTTAATAAAATATCTGGAATCGCTTGCACGCATCACCTTAACCGAAAAGGAAGAGGAAAAGGTGGGCGCAGAGCTTCAGGATATTCTCACCTATATTGATATGCTCAACGAGCTTGACACCGATAATGTTGAGGCTATGAGCCATTCGTTTCCAATCACAAATGTGTTTAGGGAAGATGAGGTTAAGCCCTCGCTTTCTCCCGCTGAAATCGTTGCAAATGCACCCGAAAGCAGCGACGGCGCTTTTGTTGTGCCGAAAACCGTTAATGAATAAGGAGGGCGTTTAAATGGAAATATTTGAAATGACCGCCCTTGAAACGGCGGAAAAAATTAAAAGCGGCGAAATCTCCTGCCGCGATGCCGTTGAATCTGTTGCAAAAAGCATAAATGCAAGAGACGAAAAGTTTAATTGCTACACTCATTTTGATTTGGATTTGGCGCTTGCAAATGCCGATGCGGCACAAAAGCTTATTGATTCCGGCTCTGCCGTGTCTCCGCTTGCGGGTGTGCCAGTTGCAATTAAGGATAATATCTGCACAAAGGGCGATATAACCTCCTGCGCCTCTAAAATTCTTTATAATTTTAAGCCGCCTTATGATGCCACGGTTGTTAAAAAGCTTACCGCAGCGGGAATGATTCCGTGCGGCAAGGTTAATATGGATGAATTTGCCATGGGCTCAACAACAGAAACTTCTTATTACGGCGCAACCAAAAACCCTTGGAATGTTTCAAGAGTTCCGGGCGGTTCTTCGGGCGGTGCGGCAGCATCTGTTGCCGCCGATGAAAGCATAATTGCTCTTGGCTCAGACACGGGCGGCTCAATTCGCCAGCCCTGTTCGTTCTGCGGTGTAACCGGCCTTAAGCCAACTTACGGCGCTGTTTCCAGATACGGCCTTATTGCTTATGCATCGTCGCTTGATCAAATCGGCCCCATTGCAAAAAATGCGCTTGATGCCGCAGCGATGTTTTCCGTTATAAGCGGCAGGGATGAAAAGGACGGCACTTCCTGCAATCCTAATCCCTTCACACTTGATGATATAAAAAATGCCAAGGATCTTAAAGGCAAAAAAATAGGTATTCCTTCCGATTATTTCGGTGAAGGCATAGATCTTGATGTTGCCGCCAAGGTTAAAGAGGCGGCAGAGGTTATGAAATCCCTCGGCGCAGAGGTTGAGGAATTTTCAATGCCCATCGTTAAATATGCAATCCCAACCTATTATATAATTGCCTGTGCGGAAGCTTGCTCAAATCTCTCCAGGTTTGACGGTATTAAATACGGCTATAAATCTCCGGATGCTCATAATCTGCGCGATGTTTATTTTAAATCCCGCTCCGAGGGCTTCGGCATGGAGGTTAAAAAGCGCATAATGCTTGGCAACTTCGTGCTTTCAAGCGGATATTTTGACGCTTATTATAACAAGGCGCTCAAGGCCAAGGGACTCATCGTTAAGGCGTTTAACGAGGCTTTTGAAAAATATGATTTTCTTCTCGGCCCCGTTGCTCCAACCACGGCGCTTGAAATCGGCAAGGGCCTCAGCGATCCTCTTGCAATGTATCTCGGCGATATTTACACCGTTATGATAAATATTGCAGGTTTGCCGTCGCTTGCTTTGCCTTGCGGATTTGACGGCGATAATATGCCCGTCGGAATGCAGCTTATCGGCAGGCCGTTTGATGAAAAAACAATTCTTGCCGCCGGCAATGCTTATCAGGGCGAAACGGCATATCATCTTCAAAAGCCGCAATTGGATTAAGGAGGAAATTTTATGCAATATTCAACAGTCTGCGGGCTTGAGGTGCACACCGAGCTCGCCACAAAAACAAAAATTTTCTGCTCTTGCTCCACTGAATTCGGCGGCGAGCCAAACACACATGTTTGCGAAATTTGCTCCGGTATGCCAGGCACGCTTCCCGTTTTAAATAAAAAAGTGCTTGAATTTGCGGTAAGAACAGGCCTTGCCACAAATTGCGAAATCACAATGTATAATAAGTTTGACAGAAAAAATTATTTCTATCCCGATTTGCCTAAGGCTTATCAAATCAGCCAGCTTTATTTGCCGATTTGCAGAAACGGCTGGATAGAGATTAACGACAGTGTTAACGGCGGCAAAAAAAAGGTTCGCATCCATGAAATCCATATGGAAGAGGATGCAGGCAAGCTTGTTCATGATGAATGGTCCGATTGCACTCTCGTAAACTATAACCGCTGCGGAGTTCCGCTGCTTGAAATCGTTTCAGAGCCGGATATCGCATCTGCCGATGAAGCGGTTGAATATGTTGAAAAGCTGCGTGCAATATTGCAGTTTTGCGGTGTTTCGGATTGCAAAATGCAAGAGGGTTCGCTTCGTGCCGATGTAAATGTGTCCGTTATGGAGAAAGGCTCAAAGGAATTCGGCACTCGCACTGAAATGAAAAATATAAATTCATTTAAAGCCATCCATAATGCCGTTGAGGCAGAAGCTCAGCGCCAAATCGAATTGATTGAGGATGGCGAAAAGGTTGTGCAGGAAACACGCCGCTGGGATGATTCCAAGGGCGCTTCTTATTCAATGAGAAGTAAGGAAGATGCTCAGGATTATAAATATTTCCCCGATCCGGATTTGCCGCCCGTTAAGCTTTCGGATGAATATGTTGATTCAATCAGGGAAAACCTGCCGGAGCTTCCGGATGCCAAAAAAGCACGCTATATGAACGAACTCGGCCTTTCGGAATACGATACGGCTATGATTTGCTCCGATATGGCATATGTTCGCCTTTTTGAGCGCACGGTTGAAATCACAAACAGCCCTAAGGACAGCGCAAACTGGATTATGGGCGAGCTTATGAAAATGCTTAATGATTCTCAAACTCTGCCGGAAAATATGAGCTTCAGGCAGGATTCGCTCGGCGAAATCATCAATCTGCTTGCGGCAAACAAAATCAGCCGTGATTCGGCTAAAAAGGTTTTCAAGGCCGTGTTTGAACAGGATGTTGTGCCGGCGGATTATGTTAAGGCAAATAATATGGAATCCGTTTCGGATACTGGTGCAATCAAAGCCGTGGTTGAAGAGGTTATCGCCGCAAACGAAAAGGCGGTTTCCGAATACAGAGAAGGCAAGGATAAGTCCTTTAATTTCCTTATAGGCCAATGTATGCGTGCGCTCAAGGGCAAGGCTCCGGCTGCCACGGTTACTCAGGTGCTTAAAGAAATTCTCGGCTGATTGCTTTGCTAATAGGCGGGCTTGATTGCCGATCGCTTAAAATATAATACTATATAAATAAAGGCTTGAATCGTTTGAAAATCCAAACGGCTCAAGCCTTTTTATATTTTTTCTTTGTCGGCACGCTTATCTATGCCTCGGTGCCGTTTTTCTTGCTCGGCGCAGTATTATATTATTGTATATAGTATTTTGCCTGTGCGTTCCAAAGCTCGGCGTATTTTCCGCCTGCGCTCAGCAAATCTTTGTGTGTGCCCGTTTCGGCAAGCTTTGCATTGTTGAAAACGGCAATTTTGTCGCAAAAAGCGCAGCTTGAAAGCCTGTGAGAAATGTAAATAGCCGTTTTGCCCTGCACAAAGGTGTTGAAGCGGGTGTAGATTTCATTTTCTGCAATCGGATCAAGCGCGGCTGTCGGCTCGTCAAGCACCACAATCGGCGCATCTTTGTAAAGTGCCCTTGCAAGCGCAAGTTTTTGCGCTTCACCGCCGGAAATTTCAACGCCGTTTTCGTCCAAGTCCTTATAAAGATATGTATTTTCCTTATTCGGCATGCGTTCGGTGCGCTCTTTTATATCGGCATTTTCAAGGCAGGCATAAAATCTGCCTTCGTCAAAATCGCCGCTTGCGCAAACATTTTCTTTAAGTGTGGTTGAAAATATTTTGAAATCCTGAAAAACAACGGAATAAAGTTTTATAATGCTGTCTTTTGTGTAGTCCTTAATGTTAACGCCGTTAATCAAAATTTCGCCGTCCGTCACATCATAAAGGCGGCACATCAGCTTAATAAAGGTTGTTTTGCCGCTGCCGTTTCTGCCGACTACGGCTAAATGCTCACCGTTTTTGATTTTGAGATTAACATTTTGGAGAGCGTAATTTTCCGCACCCGGGTATTTGAACGAAACATTTTTGAATTCAATCTCAAAACCGCCCGACAAATCAAGCACCTTGTTGCCGTAAGTCATTTCATCCTCTTTATTTACTATCTCAAAATAATAATTAACCAAAGGCACCATTTCTGCGGTTTTGCCAAAGGTTACCGCCATTTTCATTATGCCGCCGATGATTTGCATAAACGCACCGCAGTAAAGCACAAGCGAACCGATGCCGAATAATCCGTATAAACCCTTAACGCCGATGAAAAGATAGATTCCGAAGCCGACAAGTGCACCCAAAACAGCAACAAAGGAGCTTTGCTTTGCCGTGTTCATTGAGGCTTTTTTCAAAATTCTTTCACCGTCGCTAAGAAGTCTGTCCGTTGCGGTGTGCTCAATCAAATTTTGCTCCTTATAGATGCGAATTTCCTTGCCCGTATTGTAATCTGAAAACATATTCAGAAAGTAGTAAAAAATCCTGTCAAGGCGTGAATATTCATCGCTTGCCTTAAACCATGCTTTGTTCATTCTCACGGCAACAACAAGAATAATAACAGCCATAACGGCGATTGCGCCGAATATGGCCAGCAAAAACGCAGGGCGTTCAAAGAAAGTGTCACCCGTTTTCTTAAATCCGATTTTAAACAGCGGAGTGACAATAACGACGGATATAATCAAAGTCAACGCACCGGAAATGAAATCACGCATCATCCAGGTGAGCTGAACAAAAGATGAAAAAACTCTGTCTTGCGCCTCGGAATGCTTATGCACCAATTCTTTAAATTCGCTGCATTCAAGCTTTTGATATTCAATTCCGAAAAGCTTTGATGAAATTCGTTGAAGCTCCTTGTTATACATAAGCGAACGGTAAACAAATTGCATGTCGCCTAGATAATAGTTGATAAAAAACAACATGGCATTTATGCCCACAGCTAAGCCTATATACAGCGCAAGGCTTTTCATATCTGCACCGCCTGCAAGCAAATCTATGATTTTTGATGTAAACCAAATATTCACAAACGGCATAACAGCCGTAACAATCGCAACGGTAACGGCGGTGGGGATAAGGCGTTTTTCAAGGCGGTGCATTTCGCGAAACGCCGCAAAAACCGTTTTTATATTTTTCATACAGCCTCGCCTCCGTTCTCTTTATAATAGTAGCTTTGAATTTGGTACATTCTGTAGTACAAGCCTTTGAGCGCCATAAGCTCCTCGTGGGTGCCGCTCTCTGCAATCCGGCCGCCCTTGATAAATAAAATTCTGTCACAAAAGCGAGTGGACGAAAGGCGGTGAGAAATAAAAAACGATATTTTGTTGCTTGTGATCTCATTATATTTAAGGTATAGCTCGTTTTCTGCTATAGGGTCAAGCGCCGCCGTAGGCTCGTCAAGAATTAAAACAGGGGCATTTTTGTAAATAGCCTTTGCAAGCAAAAGCTTTTGCTTTTCGCCGCCGGAAAAATCAACCGCATCTTTATATACATCCTTTATCATATATGATTTTTCTTTATCGGGCAAAGTATTTATTTTGTCCGAAATACCTGCCTTTTCAAATGCGGCAAAAAGTTTTTCTTTATCATAATTTGATGTTGCGCAAATATTTTCGGCAATAGTCATAGGCATAAAATAATAATCCTGAAAAACTGCCGAAAAAAGATTAAAATAACTGTTGCCTGAAAAGTCACGGTTGCTTTTTCCGTTAATCAAAATTTCGCCGGATGTGGGATAATAGAGGCCGCAAAGGAGTTTAACAGCGGTGGTTTTGCCTGCTCCGTTTTCGCCTACTATGGCTATATTTTCGCCTTTGTTCACCTTGAAAGACATATTGTTAATTGTGCTTTTTTCTGCCGACTGATATTTAAATGAAATATTTTGAAACTCAATAGACTCAATATCTTTAAAATCAATATCGGGTTTATTATCATTTTCGTCCGTGCTCTCCGCAAATTCACGAAAAGCGGCGCAGTCGTTGCAGCAGCGCTCAAGGTTTGAATACTGATACACAGCGTTCATTATCCAATTGGAAAAGCCGGTTATTATGCCGAAATAGAAAATAAAATCGGAAACGGAAAGCCTGCTGCTGCACACAAGATATGTAAGATAAACATATGCAACAAGTTCACGCAAGAGATTAAGGAGTGCCCTTGTGCCGCCCACCTTGATGTTTTGGCGTGCGAATTTTTGATTAACCGCCTCTAATTCATATATTATTTTTGCAACAGCAAGCATAAAATAATCTGTAAAGCCGTAAAGCCTAATATCCTTTGCGGCTGAAAAATCACGGCAAAGGTTATAGTAATAATCAAAGCGAACAAATATTTTGCTTCGTTCGTTTTTTGTTTTCTTTTCCTTTTTATTTAAGAATTTTAAAAGAAAAAACTCGCAAACACAAGTGGCAAGAATAATCAAAATCATTATCATATTGATTTTGTAAATCAGTGCAAGCGATGTAATAATGCCCACTATGCAAACGCAAAATTGATTGCAAGAATCAAGAAAATCCGAAGAACCGGAATAATAGCTGCGATAAAATTCCATGGCCCTTTTATTTTTTTCTCTGCCGTGTGGGCTTTCAATATTTTTGTAATCTGTATAGAGGTTTTTCCGAAATGCAAGCACGGCATAACGCATGCGGATAATGCGTGCACTGCCGTTTAAAAGCTCCTGCATAAACGGCGCAAACCATGTGGTCAGCACAAGCAGCACGCTGAGCAGCCCCACAACAAGTGTGAGTCTGCCAACGGTTACACCCTCGGTTATGCAGTCTATCATTGCTTTGGGTATGTATGCTGTTACAATCGGCTGAAAAACGAGTGCCGGCACACGAATAAAGAAATATATCAGGCTTTTTTTATCCCATGCAATCCAGTTTTTCAGCATGTATTTTATGTTTGCTTTCATATTTTTCTCCTTCTTAAAATCTGCTTTAAACAGTTTATATGGCGCCGCGGATGATTTTTAAATATGATACCCTATGTTTGCATTATATAACGCAATAATCTATATGTCAAGAATGCCAATGCTTTATTATCTAACTATAACATTAGATAATGCAGGGGTGATATAGTGATTAGGCTTAATGCACTTGAATTGCTTAAAAAGCAGGGCAAAACAAAATATTGGCTTTATAAGCAACTTGATATGAGCTATCAAAATTTTAATAAAATGATAAATAATGAAACTAAATCAATTAAGTATGAAAATATAGAGGCAATGTGCCAACTGCTTTGTTGCACGCCAAATGATTTGCTTAAAATCACCGATGATTGATAAAAAATCAGGTAAAAGCATTTCTTTAATCAAGCAAAAATAAAATATGCTATTAGATCCGCAGTCGTTTGGCTGCGGTTTTTTTATATTTAAAATGCTTTGGGGCAAAATATTTTAGAGGTGTTTTTTGTGAAAATAAAAGGGAAAACGGCTTTTTTCGATAATCCGCCGGTTATAATCGGCTCTGCGGGCGTTTGCGGCAAAAAAGAAGGCGAGGGTCCGCTTGCGGGTGATTTTGACGCCGTGTTTGAAGATACAACTATGGGAATGGATTCGTTTGAACTTGCCGAATCCGCAATGCTGCATGATGCCGCAGTAAGGGCTCTTTCAAATTCGGGCACGGCGGCAAGTGATGTTGATTTTATTCTTTGCGGCGATCTGCTCAATCAGTGCATCGGCAGTTCATTTGCCGTTAAGGATTTGCAAATTCCCTGTGTCGGATTGTATGGCGCTTGCTCCACCATGGCGCTGTCGCTTGCCGTTGGTTCAATGCTTGCAAATGGCGGTGCATCTTGTGTGCTTGCTGGCACATCAAGCCATTTTTGCTCCAGCGAGCGGCAGTTTCGCTATCCGCTCGAATACGGCGGTCAGCGTCCACCCACTGCGCAGTGGACGGTAACGGGCGCAGGCTGCGCCGTTATCAAAAGCAGCGGAAGCGGCGTGAAAATTCCTGCTGCTTCGGTGGGCACAATTTGCGATCTCGGCATAACGGATGCCAATAATATGGGTGCCGCAATGGCACCGGCGGCAGAAAAAACAATTTTTGATTTTTTGCGCGATTCGGGCACTTCGCCATCGGATTATGATTTGATTTTAACGGGCGATTTGGGCTTTACCGGCTCGAAGTTGCTTTATGAGCTGTTTGAAAAAGAGCACGGCATTGATTTGCGCCCGTTTCATAATGATTGCGGCCTTATGATTTATGATTTGAAAGGGCAGGATGTAAACAGCGGCGGATCTGGCTGCGGCTGCTCTGCCTCGGTGCTTTGCTCGCATGTTATGAAGGAAATGCGCCGCGGTGCGCTTAAAAGGGTGCTTTTTGTTGCCACGGGTGCGCTTATGTCTGCCACCTCAAGCAAGCAGGGCATGCCTATTCCCTCGATTGCGCACGCCGTGGTTTTGGAGGTGTGATTTATGGATTTGAAAAATGATATCAAGGTTATCGGCAGCTTTCAAAAAGCCGTGAATGCGCTTTATGCCGCAATCACCGTTATCAGAATAGCGGCAGTTGCTTTTTTGATTTTGCAAACCGTGGTGCTCATTTGCTCAAACCGCCCCGCCGGAAAAATGTAATGCTGCGAAGCAACGCTGAAATCAAAACAATTTTAAAAATACCGCTCCCGCACACAGCAATTGCAAAAAGGCGAAGCTTCGGCCGCTTATGCAGGTTGCCTGTTGCTTGAACGGTATTTTTTTGTTGACTTCGGCATGAAATAGATTGCGATAATTATTGATTATTCGATACGAATACGATATAATAATATTGTAAATGCTTTTATATATGGTGATGTTATGGAAATAAGAAATGGAAAATTGATTATAAGTAATGCCGGCGGCACGGCATCAAGCGGTGCTAAAACATATAAGGCGTCATTGCCGACTACATGGATAAATGCGCTCAAATTGAATGAAAAAAACAGACGGATTGAACTTTGCTTTGACGGAGAAAAAATTATAATCAGACCAGAAATGTCATTTGAAGATTTTGTTAGTGACGCAAAAAAGAAAGAACATAGATTATTAAAATTGAGTTATTATAACAAAGCAGATTTATGTACTGTTATTATTGCCGATTACAGTAATAAATCCGTAAAATTTAAAGATTTTACAGATAATCCGGTTTATACTGCTTTCGGAATTAAAAAAAATGTAAATTGGGAAGATTACAATTCTTTTTTAGAAGAAAGGTGTGTTCCAAAAAGTCGAATGGGTATAAAAGAGTATCTTGCTTCAATAGGTGTTGATGGTTATGAGCCGATTGAAATTATTAAAAAAACAAAAGGTAAAATGGCCGAAGATTACCAGCATATAGAGGTGGAAAAGCTTTAATGAGCATTAAATTAGTTACAAATGATAAAATTGCTTTAACTTCATCAAAAGGGAATCAGGAAAAATGGGTTGAAGACGGAGTATGGTACAAGCTTGACCAATTCGGATATGAAGCGCTTGCAGAGTGTGTCGTATCCGAAATTCTTGAGAAAAGTAACATTGAAAAAGAAACACCATTTAGGTTTGTGAGGTATAAAACAGAGAAAATCAATGTTCATAATATCCAAAGAGTCGCTTGCGTCAGCAGAAGTTTTTTAAGGCAGGATGAAACAATTATCACTTTAAACAAATTACTATCGAACAGTATCGAAATTTCCTTAACGGAAAAGCTCGGCAGGCTTACAAGTGATAAAAAGCGAATTCAATATTTGGTTGATTCCACAAAGAAAATCACAGGGCTTTCTGATTTTGATAAGTATTTAACTTTGCTTTTTGAAATAGATTCTTTAATTATGAATGATGATAGGCATTTGAATAATATTGCCGTTATTGAGAAAAACGGAAAGTTTGATTATTGCCCGATATTTGATAACGGAGCAGGACTTTTATCAAACACGCAAATTTACAGAATGGATATTGACCCAAACGGTATTATGAAAAATATGGTTGCAAGTCCGTTTTTTATGACTTTTAACAGAGAAGTTAAAACTGTGCATTCGCTCTACGGCACAGTGTTAAAAATGCCTAAGCTTACGAAAAATGAAATAACGGAACTTGTAAATCCATATCTTAATTTTTATCCGCAGCGTGACAGAGCATTTATAAAGGACCGAGTTGTTTGCTGTATTACAGAGCGGCAAAAGATGATTTAAATACATAAATAATATAGTTAATAATTTAATCCAGCGTTATATCAATTGTTTTTAGTAACGGAGAATAATTATGAGCAATAATTCAATTGTTGATAAAATCGAATTTGCAATAAAATACAAAGTGCCATGTGAAGTTTATTATAAAAACAGTTACAGACCATGGAAGATAAACATTTATGCTTTTGATGATGGCCAAATCCAATGGAGCAGTGCCAAAAAAGAAAATCCGGAAACGGGAAATGTAGAAGCGGATTTAAAACTTATGAATTTGAGCAATATAAGAGATTGTAATTTCACAGGTAATGACGACATTGAGTTTCACAAGTATATCAAATGTAAGAATAACGGAATAGACGATTATAAATCTGCGGAAAAGGATTTGGATAATTTATTTCATTATTATGGCGAAGTTTTGGAGGCTCAAATAAATGAATTAGTCTCCAAAAAAACTTTAACTAAAGACGAAGAAACCGAATTGGCTTCTTTGAAAAACAAGAGTAAACTGCTTGAAATGATTTTGAAAAAACTATTTGAATCCGAAGGCGACTTGTTGTTTCCTTTTGTAACAGGTGCAGAGTTTAATAACAGCATAATTGATGCAGAGGACAGACCTATACTTTTGCTTGGCAATTCCAACGCTTCGCAAAAAAACGCAATCGAAAAATCGTTGTCTGAAAAAGTTTCGTTTATTGAAGGGCCGCCGGGTACCGGTAAAACAACCACAGTATTGAGTATTGTGGCAAATCTTCTTTACAGGAATAAAAAAACAGTAGTTGTTTCTAAGAATAATTCGGCTATTGATAATATAGCCGAAGAACTCGATAAACTTGATTTGCCGAAAATATATGTTAGATTAGGTAACAGCAGCTATACCACAAATTTATTTGAAGATATATTAAAAGATATTGAAAATTATCAGCTGGAAGTTGAAAAATACGCAGATGTTGAGGAACCGAATATTGTTGAGCTCAACGCGGAATACGCTTCGATAAGAGAAAAAGAGCTTAAATTAAATGAACTTGTAAAGAAAAAGAACGAGCTTGCCGAATTTGAAAATCAAAAAAGGCATATTGAAAAACGGCAGGCTGCTTATAATGAAGAATTCTCCGGCAAATTGCCTTTTTGGATAAGATTTTTAAATGCAGATCAATTGGCAAAAATTATCGGCAAGGTATCAAAGAAAATAGAAAAATACAGCAGTAACATAAACAAAAAAATTTCGATATTTGATATTGCAATTGCCGCTTTATTTTGGGGAATTAAATCAAATAATTATTTTAAACAATATTTGCTTTTGAAATGGCAACTTGAAGCAATTTATCTAACGGAAAAAATGTCTGAAGTTGATAGATATATTAAAGAAAATGATTTTAATAAACTAAAAGGTGAAATAAATGAATTGTATGCCGGGTCATATTGCCAAAAATCAACCGATTTGTTAAAAAAAGCATTGTATAAACACTATTTAAAAAGCGAGGTAAAAGTTAATCGGTTGATTAAAGAAATCAAACTTTTTAAGGCCAAATATAAAAGCGAATTAAAAGAAAATGAATATGATGGCGATTTTCTGAAAGAAAAGAGCAGGCTTATACAAATGATTACCGACTTCTTTCCGTTCACTTTAACTACCGCCGATTCATTACCGAATAATTTTTATGAATACAGAAACGGTAAGGAAAAGTTTGATTATGTTATTATGGATGAAGCAACGCAATGTGATGTGATCTCGGGGCTTCCTGTTTTGTTTTATGCCAAGCATTGCGTTATATCGGGCGACAGTAAGCAATTAAGCGCAATCACCGGAAACAATGAATTTGATATTGATGATTCAAATATCGATGAAAAATTTAAATATTTTAGTAATGATTTTTTGAATGCAACAAAGTCGGCATTTTGTGCCGAACCAACATTGCTTAAAGAGCATTACAGGTGTGATTATAATATAATCAATTATTGTAATCGTTTTTTCTATAATAATGAGCTAATTATATATAAAAGCGCAAATGTTGATGCTATGGAATTGATTGATGTATCGCAGGGTAAGTATTCGTATTATGATGATTCGTCATTCAGCAACGAGCGGGAAATATACGCCATAAATGAACAATGCTCGGGAAATTTGTCGTATTCATATGTTATTACGCCTTTTAAAAATCAAAAAGAGCTTTTAAAGAAACAATTTTCAAGCTATAAAGATAATTGCGGAACAATTCATTCATTCCAAGGCAGAGGAAAAGAAAATGTTTATTTTTCAACTGTGTTAAATGATTTGGATTTTTGTAACAAACACTTATCTAGCAATCATAATCTGTTTACTTCTGAACTTGTTAATGTTGCAGTTTCAAGAGCAAAAAGCAAATTTGTTTTGGTTACCGATAAAAAATATTTTTCGGAACGCTCACAGCTGATTAAAAATCTGATATTATATATTGATAAATACGGTAAAGAAATTCCGGATAAAACCGTGTGCCTATTTGACTATTTATATAAACAGATGCCTACATATGTTGAAGTAAAGAATTGCAGTAATCCGTTTGAATTAAAAGTTTTTGAAACTTTGGAAAAATTTTGTGATGAACATAAAGGCTTTTCCGTGTTTGCAAAATTGCCTTTGGCAGAGCTGGTTACAGACGAATATTATTTAAACACACACAACGAAATCAGGCGCTTCGTTTTAAATGAAAGAACCCATGTTGATTTCACTATTGTGAATGCTCTTGAAAATCCTGTGCTCGCAATTGAGCTTGATGGGCAAGAACACAATAGCGAAATTCAAATTCAAAGAGATATTAAAAAGAATAAAGCACTTGAGCATATGAATATACCGCTAAAACGAATCAATTCAAAATCGGCGTTTTGCGAACAAGATTTGATCAGTATGGTTGAAAGTTCAGTTTGCAATGCGTCTGCAACTAAAAAATATCTTTAAAAAAGGAAGAATTTATTTTTCCTTTTAATAAAACAAAAGAGTATCTCGGCAGAGATACTCTTTTGCTCAGTTATAATCCGTTAAATGCTGATTACTCCGAATGTGTTAAGAACGGAGCTTACAAGAATTGCAAAAATGAAAACGGGTGCAATCCATTTGATCATAACATTATAAAATTTCTTTTCCTTGAATTTGCCGTTAAGCTCAATTTCATCGGTAATTGTTTTGGGCTTAATTGCAAAGCCAACCATAATGCAGGTAAACAAGCCAACAACGGGAAGAAGAATGCTGTTTGAAACAAAGTCAAGGAAATCAAGAATTCCCATATTCATTATGGTGAAGTTTTGCCAAATGCTAAAGCCGAATGCACAGCACATACCAAGCAGCAGTGTGTAAGCATAAACCAAAAGAGTGGCTCTTTTTCTTTCCATTTTATACTTATCGGTAATGCCCGCAACAATTGCTTCCATAACGGAAACAGAGCTTGTGAGCGCTGCAAAAAGCACCAAAAGGAAGAAGGCCGCGCCGATGAAGTTGCCGATTTCCATGCCGGCGAAAACCTTGGGCAGGGTATCAAACATAAGGCTTGGACCTTGGCCGAGAGCTGCTTCGTCTCCGCCCGAATAAACAAAAACGGAAGGCACAATCATAAGGCCGGCAAGAAATGCCACTGCGGTGTCAAAAATTTCAATTTGGCGAGTGGATTTAACAATGCTTTCGTCCTTATTGAAATAAGAGCCGTATGTTACCATAATGCCCATTGCAAGCGACATTGAATAAAACATTTGCCCAAGTGCTGCAATAAATGTCATTACGCTGAGCTTTGAAAAATCAGGCTTAAGGTAATATTCAACGCCTGCTTTTGCTCCGGGGCGTGTTACAACAAATATTGAAAGCGCAACAGTTAAAACAACAAGCGCAGGCATAAGGAATCTACTCATTTTTTCTATTCCTTTATCAACGCCCAAAAGAATTATAACCGTTGTGGCGGTTGCAAAAATGAAAAACCAAATCAAAGGTTCAACGGGTTTTGAAACGAATTGGCCGAAAAATCCTGCTGCAGCAGCTTCATCAACCTTGCCTACAATCATCTGTGCGGCATATTTTGTTACCCATCCGCCTATAAGGCAATAATAGGGCAAAATAAGCACCGGCACAAGCGTTGCCAGGCCGCCGAGCCAATTCCATTTTTTGCTGAGTGCACCGAATGCGCTCATCGGGCTGAGCTTGGTTTTGCGCCCGATTGCAATTTCCGTTACCATTAAAGTAAAACCGAATGTAACGGCAAAAACAATGTAAACAAGTAAAAACATACCGCCGCCGTATTTTGCTGCCAAATAAGGAAATCGCCAAATGTTTCCAAGGCCGACTGCGGAGCCTGCGGCAGCCAAAACAAATCCGAGTCTGCCGGAGAATGAGCTTCGCTTAGTGTCACTCATAAATAAAGTGTCCCCTCTCTGAAAAAAGAATATTTGCTCCATTATATCATTTATGCCTGCCTTTGGCAATATGGCAGGCAATATATCTTTTGTGTATATGCCTATTTGTTATACTGTATGCATATATTGCGCAAAAAGCCGTCATAATCCGCTATTTGCAGCCGTGTATCGCCTCTGAGATTGACAAGAAACCCGCCATTTGGTAAGATTATATTGGATTTATTTTATCAAAAGGAGGGATTCGGCGCATGAGCAATCATATGAGCGGCCACAGGCAGCGGCTCAAGGACAGATATTCGGCCGGAAGCAGTAATTTAACATATGATTATGAAGCGCTTGAATTGCTGCTTACATATTCGATTCCGCGCATGGATGTTAAGCCTGCGGCGAAGGCGCTGATTGAAAAATTCGGCAGCCTTGATAATGTGTTTTCGGCGGATGTTGCTCAGCTTGAAACGGTGCCGGGAATCGGCAGAAACTCCGCAATTTTGATTTCACTTGTGCATGATTTGCAAAAGCGGTGCGCAAAATCCAAAAATTCAAAGGTAACCCGCCTCGGCAATGCCGACGACGCAGAGGAATATTTTATGAATTTGCTCGGCAGCGAGGAGCTTGAAAAATTTGTGATGGTAACGCTTGATAATTCCAATCGCATTGTTGCAAGCAGAATCTTGGCTGCCGGCAGCACAAAGCATTTAAAGGTTTATTCGCGCGACGTTGTGCAGTATGCGCTGTTTGATAAGGCAAGCAGAGTGCTGATTTCGCATAATCATCCGGGCGGAGGCACAATGCCATCGGCTGCGGATATTGATTTCACTCTTGATTTAAGAAACACTTTAAATGCCGTTGATATCGAGCTTGCAGATCATATAATCGTCGGCGGCGACGGTGCAAAATCAATGCGCTCCTGCCCCACCTTCAGAAACTTTTTCACCAAATAATCAATAAAAGGAAAGTGATTTTGTGCCTTATTCGGGATTAAAATATAATAAGCTCAGCCTCGAAATCGAGCAAAAAATTTTAAGCGACAGGGAAAACGGCGTTCAAAATCCCTATTGCTGTGCCGATTCCGCCGTGCTGCGCAGAAATGAAAATGCCGATCGTGCAAGCATTTGGCGCCCCGCTTTTGTGCGCGATATCGAAAAAATAATTCATCTTCCTTATTATAACCGCTATGCGGATAAAACTCAGGTTTTTTCGTTTTATAATAACGACGATATTACCCGCCGCGCGTTGCATGTGCAGCTTGTTTCGCGCATTGCGCGCAATATAGGAAGCGTGCTTGGGCTTAACCTTGATTTGATAGAGGCAATTTCCCTCGGCCACGATATCGGCCATACGCCGTTCGGCCATGCGGGCGAAAGATTTTTAAACGAGCTTTTGCACGCCGAAACGGGCAGATATTTCAATCACAATGTGCAAAGCGTGCGCGTGCTTGATAATTTGTTTGAGCGCAATATAAGCCTGCAAACCCTGGACGGCGTTTTGTGCCACAACGGCGAATTTGAGCAGCAGGAATATCGCCCGGCTTACGGCAAAACCTTTGCCGAATTTGATAAAAGCATGCTTGATTGCTGCGAAAAGGGCGGCGATGCAATATCAAAGCTTGTGCCCGCCACGCTGGAGGGGTGCGTGGTTCGCATTTGTGATATGATAGCCTATCTCGGAAAAGACAGGCAGGACGCGCGCGTTGCAAAAATCATTCCCCGTGATTATAAATTTCAAAGTGAATTTATCGGCGCTGAAAATGCCGCCATTATAAATAATTTAACCGTTGATATTATCGAAAACAGCTACGGCAAGGATTATATTTTGCTCAGCCCCGGCGCATATGATGATTTAAAGCGCGCCAAGGAGGAGAATTATTCCGTTATTTATAAAAACGAGCAGATAAACAGGCAATATAACGAAATAATAGGGCCCATGTTTGCCGAGCTTTATTATAAGCTTTTGGACGAGGTTAAAAGCGGCAGCGAGGGCAGCATAATCTATCGCCACCATATCAAATTTATTGTGGAGGCGCAAAAGTATTATAAACACGGGGATTATCTTGCCGAAAACCCGAATTTGATTGTTGCCGATTTTATTGCCAGCATGACGGATGATTATTTCATTGCCCTGCACGAAAAGCTGTTCCCCGGCAGTAAATATAAAATCAAGTATAAATCTTATTTCAGCGAAGAAAATGCTTGATTTGCCTTTTTGAAAAAATATATTCGGAGCACCGATTTGAAATGCCGAAATTCTTTCCTCTTGCGGCAAATCAAATTGCGGCGCTCCTTTTGTTTTGTACGAAAATATTTGTTTTTCAAAAATAAATTTGCGAAAATTGATAAAAAATTATTGACAAACGATAATTTTTGCATATAATGAAGATGTAAAATCTATCCAAGCGGAGGAATTTTCTATGTGGAACAGCGATAAATCAATCGGCCTCACTCATTTTTTGGTGCGTGCGTTTTATGCGGTGCTTGCCGCTGTGGCAATCGCGGCGCCTTTTCTTATGGAAAACGAAGCGGTATACAGTGTTATCGATGTGGCGCGCTTTTTGCCCAAAAGCTATTTGATTCCGTTTTATATCACGGTGCCTGCGGGCTTTGCCGCGCTTGTGTGCCTTGATAAGCTGCTTTCAAATTTAAAAAAGGAAATTGTTTTTGAATCGGCAAATGTGCGCCTGCTTCGCATTTTAAGTTGGTGCTGTGTGTTTGCCGCGGGCGTAACCCTCATCACCGCAATCGTGCTCAGCGCAAAGCACAATCACGAAATATTTATTTATATTTCGGCCATTGCGGAATTTTTCGTGGGCGTGATAGTGCGCGTGGTTAAAAACTGCTTTGAAAAGGCGGTTCAAATTAAAGCCGAAAACGATTTAACGATATAGGAGGGCACTATGCAAATTATAGTTAATCTTGATGTTATGCTGGCTAAGCGAAAAATGTCCTCGAGTGAATTGGCGGCAAAAATCGGAATCACTCCGGCAAATCTTTCCATTTTAAAAACGGGCAAGGCAAAGGCAATTCGCTTTTCAACTCTTGAAGCGATTTGTGATGTGCTTGATTGCCAGCCCGGCGATATTCTTGAATTTAAAAGGTGAAATATATGAATAATATGAATGTGAATAACGGCACGCAAAGTACGCCTTCCGATATGCATAATATGAATAATAATATAAATAATATAAATAATATACAAAGCAATATAAATAATGCTCCGCCGATTTACAGCGCGCCTATGCCGCCCCATGCAGATTTCGGCGCATATTATCCGCCGGCACCTACGGTTAAAAAAAGAAAAATCGCGGTTTCAAAGCGCGATATCGTTTTTGCATTGCTCTTTTTCGGCACGGCAATCGTTATCACGGATTTTGTTTTGTGGCATGGGCTGTCGCTCGGCTTTTCTCTTGCTTTTTTATTGCTTTTTGCCGTTGTCACCGCCTATTATGCCGATAAAGGCAAAAGGCCGCCCGCCTTTGCCGTTTCCTGCGGCGCGCTTTCGCTTGCCGGCGCAGGCTCGTTTGCCGTTTCAAACGATGAATTTTTAAAGCTGTTTATGCTTATTCCGACTGCTCTCCTTTTTGCCCTTTATGTGTGCGGAATTTCGGGCGGGCTTCGCCGCCGCTGCGGCAGCGCCAAAATACTCGGCGACGCCGCAATGAGCGTTTTTAAAACACCCGCCGAAAATATCGGTGCCGTTGTGGGAGGGTATTGCGGCTTTTCATTAAAAAGCAAGGCCAATAAAAATGTTGTTATCGGCATTTTGATGGCGTTGCCCGTTCTGGCTGCGGTTATTCCGCTTCTCGCTTCAAGTGATGCCGCATTTGAAAATCTTGTTAAAACGGCGTTTAAGAATATCGGCACGGGAATAGGCAAAATAATCATTGCCGCCGTGATTGCGTTTTTGCTTATCGTGTATGCCGTTTCAAATAAATATTCGGCGCAAGCGGCAAAGGCGCCGTCTGTTTCCCGCAGGCTGAACCCAGCCGTTTCGGTTTCGTTTTTAAGTGTTATTTCGTGTGTGTATCTTGTGTTTCTCTTTTCACAGCTGGCATATTTTTTCAGCGCGTTTTCGGGCGTGCTCCCGCAGGGATATACTTACAGCGCCAGTGAATTTGCAAGGCGCGGCTTTTATGAAATGGCCGCCGTGTGCATAATAAACACGGCTTTGCTTTCCGCCGTTGCCGTGCTAACGAAAAAATCGCCGCAAAAGGTTCTCCGTGCGGTTAAGGCGCTTTCACTTTTCATAATGCTTTTCAGTGCGCTTTTGCTTGCGATATCGGCGGCAAAAATGGGGCTTAATATAAGCATTTTCGGCCTCACGAAAAACAGATTTTTCGTTTGCCTGCTGATGGCGGCGTTCGGCGTGGTTTTAATCTTTTTCGCAATTCACCTCCTTGCGCCGAAGGTGCCTTATATGCACCCCGTAATCATAATTTGCAGTGCGATTTTTATTGCTTTTGCCTATTTCAATTCGGATAACGCAATCGTTAAATACAATATCGCAAAATACGAAAGCGGCGCAATTTCTTCGATAGACGGCTATTACCTTTCAAATTTAAAAGGTGCCTTCGTCTCGGATTTTGCCGAAATCGAAAAAAGCGGCAATAATTCGGCCGCAAACGGTGCACGCAGTGCGATAATCGGCAGAATTTGTGAGTGCTGTCCCGAATTTTTCGGCGGCGGCTTCGCTGTAAACAACGATATCGAATATAAAAAATCCGATTTTCGCGAATATAATTTGCTCGGTGATCAAGTAAAAAAGGACGCTGCCGTCTTTTATAATTCACTTTCGGAAAAAGAACGCCGCACGCTTTATTCGCAGTATCTTCTGGAGGAACGCGGCGGCACTTACGACCCCGATTCAAACAGCTACAACGTTTGGGAAAACGACGGAAACGAAGCTGTTTATTCCTATGATTCCGCCACGGGTGAATATATTAAATCACAATCCGTTCACGCCGCCGTTTACGAATCAAACGGTTATGATGATGATAATTACGGTAATGAACGCGAAAACGAAAGCGGTTCATATCTTTATGTTTCAAAAATAAAATAAAAAAGCGCGGCAGCCATCAACATTCGGTTAATGATGCCGCGCTCTTTTGCGCTTAATTTAATTATTACCTTTTCGGAAAAACAACCACAAGCATCCATTTAAAGGCTTTGTCGCCGCGAACGGAATGCGGTTTCTTTGCCGGCATCAGCAGCGATTGCCCTGCCGAAACGGTGTGCTCAACGCCGTCAACTGTGAAAATGCCCGTGCCCTCAAGCACCGTCACAAATGCATCGCCCGTTGATTCGTGGGTGGATATTTCTTCGCCTGCATCAAAGGCAAAAAGGGTAACGCTTACCGCATCGTTTTGCGCCAGCGTTTTGCTCACAACCTCGCCCTGCCTGCAAGTGATTTGGTCCTTGAGCACAACCGCTTTCTCGGCGGGAAAGTTTTTAATGTATTTTTCCATAATGCGAATTTACTCCTTAATATTTATAATGTTTATAATATATTATATCCCGTTTTGAATGAAGGTCAATATCGGCGCCCCTGTTTTAAAAGCTTACCAAAAATAAAGCAAAACATGCTGCCAATATTATTAAATAAACCAATTGCCTGCCGCCGCGCACGGTGTTATAATCTATTCAAATTCAGGTAAAAGGAGTAATGGCTTTGCAAAATCAGGCAATTGAAAATTCGGCGGGAAAGCCCATTTTTTCAAAAAAAGCTTTGGTGCGGCTGATTGTGCCGCTTATAATAGAGCAGTTTTTGCTTTTAAGCGTAGGTATGGCAGATACGCTTATGGTAACAACCGCGGGTGAAGCGGCGGTTTCGGGCGTTTCGCTTGTGGATAACATAAATATGCTTTTAATTCAAATATTCGCGGCGCTTTCAACCGGCGGTGCGGTTGTGGTTTCGCAGTATCTCGGCAGCGGCAAAAAAGATGCGGCGCAAAGATCGGCAAAGCAGCTTATATACACCACCACGGTTTTTTCAACCGTGATAATGATTTTGGCTCTTGTTTTTCGCCGCCATGTGCTTTCACTTGTTTTCGGTAATATTGAGCCGGATGTTATGGAAAGCGCGCTCGTTTATTTTTTAACCACGGCGATTGCTTATCCCTTTATGGCAATTTATAATGCCGGCGCGGCACTTTTTCGTTCTGTGGGAAACAGCAAGATTTCAATGCTCAATTCCCTCATCGTCAATATCGTTAATATCACGGTAAATGCCGTGCTGATTTACGGCTTTAATATGGGCGCGCTCGGCGCAGGCATAGGAACTTTAACCTCGCGCATTGTGGCGGCTGTGTTTATTCTTGTGCTTTGGCAAAGGCGCAGCAACGAATTGCGAATTATTAAGCTGTTTAAGCCCGAATTTCACGGCAGAATTGTTAAGCAGATCCTATCCGTGGGTATTCCGAACGGGCTTGAAAACGGAATGTTTCAAATCGGCAGACTGCTTGTGCTCAGCCTTATAACAACATTCGGCACAAATGTGGTGGCGGCAAATGCAATCGGCAACAGCATTGCGGGTGTTATCAATGTGCCGGGGCAGGCAATCGGGCTTGCAATGGTGGTTGTTATCGGCCAGTGCATGGGCGCGGGCAACACAAAGCAGGCCGTTGATTACACAAAAAAGCTTATGCTTGCCGTTTATGTGCTTATGGGCGCGCTGTGCGTGCTCCAGTTTGTGCTCACGGATTCGCTCGTCGGCATTTTCAATCTTACACCGCGTGCGGCGTCAATCGCTTCGCAGGTGCTCAGATACAGCGCCGTGTTCACGGCTCTTATTTGGCCGCTTTCGTTCGATTTGCCGAATTCGCTTCGCGCCTCGGGCGATGTTGTGTTTCCCATGGTGATTTCGCTTGTTTCCATGTTTGTGTGCCGCGTTGGTTTAAGCTATGTTTTGGCATGCGATTGGGGGCTTAATCTCGGTCTGCTCGGCGTTTGGCTTGCAATGTTTGCCGATTGGATTGTAAGAAGCGTTTTCTTCATCGTTCGCTTTGCAAAAGGCAAATGGAAGCATAAAAAGGTTATCGGCTGATAAAATCAAAACTTGCCGCATAATTTTTATAATCGAAATAAAATAACCTCCTGCTTGGGTCAATCTTCATAAGAAAGAATGACTTTTGCAGGAGGTGTTTTTTTGCAAATATGCTGCTTGCGGGCAAGGCGGGAAGCTTGTTAAGCCTAATAATGTTTTTATGAAGTACGCCCCAACGGCGATTTTCTTTTTTGGGGCAGGGTGATGAATAATTCCGGCGGCGTCTGCCAAAACCGGCTTATAGAAATTGAAATCCAAATTCCCGTTTCGCCGAGCTGCGGAATTTTTGAAATCAGGTAAGATAAAAGCACAACCGCGCTCAGCAAAATCGAAAATGCGCCGATAAGCATGAATGAAAAGAATTTGCCGTTTTTGATTTTTTTCGTAATCATGCTGCCCGTGAGCCATGGGAAAAATACACTTGCCTTAAAGCAAAGCCGAAATCATAATTGCACAAATAATAGCCTTTGTATCTGTGAATAAATACCATAGCTTTTTTCCCTTTTAAATGATAAAATAATATTATAATTGCCGCCGCGCGGCTCAAAATATCGGAGGGAGTTATGAAAAAATTTATAAAAAAAGCGCTTTGCGTTCTTTTGAGCGCGGCTATGGTGCTGCCGCTTGCTTCGTGCAGTGAGGGCGGTTCAAAAGCTTCTTTAACGCAGGAAATCGAAAGCATTTTCACAGATCCGTCTAAAATCAGCTACAGCCGCGAATATACCGAGCTTAAAGCCGATAAAACAAACAAAACAAAATCTTGGCGGCAGGGAATGGTGTCCGGCAACGGGCTTTGCGGCTTTGTTACAAGCGGCGCACCGTATGAGGATACATATATTTTTCAAAATATGCACTTTATTTTGCCGAATGAAAACGCGCGCACCTGCCCGCAAACCTTTGATGAGCTGGAAACGGTTAAGCAAAGCATAGTAAGCGGCAAAGATATTGTTGACGATGCAAGCTACGATGATGTTTACGGCTATCACCCCGGCGGCGAACTTCGCATATCCTCGCAAAAAGGCAAGGCTAAAGATTATTTAAGATATACGGATTACGAAACCGCCGAAACGGGCGTTAAATATTCGGATAAAAACGGCACCGTCACCCGCACGGCGTTTACTTCATTTGCAGACGGCGTTTCGATTATAAAAATCGACGCGGGCGGTGCAAAGCTTGATTTAACCGTTTCGTTTGACGATATTTCCGCGTTTGCGAATTTCGGAAGCGGAAATGAAACGGATTTAAAATATAAAAAGCTTGCAGAAAGCGGCGGCAATTGGCTTGCCCTTGCGGCGCATTATCCCGATTACGAAAACAGCGAATTGAAGCGTGGCGGCTACACTACCGCGGTTTATATTGTTTCTGACGGCGGCACAAAAGAAAAGGTAAATGAGGAAAAATCATTTTCAGAATCGCAGTTCAGCGGCGATAATTCCGCCGTTAAAATTACGGACGCTGGCAGTGTTTATTTGATTGCCGTCAGCGAGCGCACTTATGATATGGGCGAATATTCCGATTTTGAAGCGCAAAATAATTTTGACGTTGTTGATTCCGCGGTTAAAAAGCTTGAAGCCGTGGCGGAAAAATACAAATCCGATGCGGGCTTTGATTATGACACGGCTCTGCAAAATCATTTAAAAATTTACAGCCCTCAGTTTGATGCCGTAACTCTTTCCCTCGGTGAAAACGATTATTTGGCAAACGAGGATTTGCTCACCGCTCAAAAGGGCAAAAAAAGCCTTAATTCGGCACTTGCTCAAAGGGCTTATTATGCGGGCAGATATGCTTATCTTTGCTGCAGCGGCTATTCAACAAGCCGCCTTTACGGAATGTGGACGGGCGAATGGAACACGGGCTGGGGCAGTAAATACACAATGGATGCCAATGTGAATTTGCAAACCTCTTCTTTAAACACGGGCAATATTCAAAGCGCACCGATAGGCTACACTTATTTCCTTTTGCGCCAAATGCCCGATTGGGAGGAAAATGCCTATGCAACCCACGGCTTTGCGGATGCGATTCAGGCGCCCGTTAATACGGACGGCGATAAGGCCGTTATAACCGAAACCTGCTATCCTTATCCGTTCAGATATTGGAATGCAGGTGCGTCGTGGATGCTTCAGCCGCTTTATGAAACTCTGCTTTGCTACGGCGATATCGATATCCCGCTGTGCGATGAAATCAATTTGAATAAGCTTCGCAGCGTGCTTTCGCCTACGGAGGCGGATTTAACCGATTCGCAAATATCCGCCCTTGAAGAGCGCGGGTATTTAAAGCTTGAGGAGGATGTGCTTTATCCTTTGCTTATAAAATCAGCAAATTACTGGCAGCAGCTTTTAACTGCCGAGTATTACACCGCGGCGGACGGCTCAATTCATTACGAAAGGGGCAAAACGGAGCTTGCGGCGGATGAAAGCTATTGCATTTTGCCGAGCTATTCGCCCGAAAATAATCCAAAAAATTACCCAAGCCCGTCTGATGCAAATTGTACAATAGATATTGCGGCGTGCAGGGATAATCTGAATATGCTTATTGTGGTTTCAAACGATGTTTCCCCGCAGGAAAGCACCGAAAAATGGCAGAATTTAAAAGATAAGTTACCGCCGTATATTTATGATGATACGGGAGCGTTAAAGGAATGGGCCACAACGACGTTTGAAGAAAATAATGAGCACCGCCATTTAAGCCATCTTTATGTGGCGTGGCCGCTGTTTGAAACTCAAAATAATTCGGGTTTGAAAAAGGCAAGCCTTCAGGCAATCGCAAACCGCACAAGTGAAAACGAAGCTTCGCATGCTCTGGTGCACCGCTCGCTTATCGCGGCAAGGCTCAAGGATTCCGAAAGCCTCACTCAGGCTTTGCTCAAGCTTTCAAATCATAAAATTCGCTATGATTCGCTTATGACAAATCATGATTACGACCGCGGCAGCTGCTATTGCACGGATTTTGCCATCGGCTATTTGGGCATAATCAACGAGGCACTTGTTTATTCGGACGAAGCTTCAATAGAATTTCTGCCCGCATTGCCGGAAAGCGGCTTTGAAAGCGGAAAAATAACGGGTGTTAAAGCGCGCTGTCGCGCAACGGTCACTTCACTCGAATGGAACGAAGGCTCGGTTTCTGCCGTTATAACTTCCGACAGGGAACAAACGCTTAAAATCACCTGTGGCGGCGAAACGCAAGAAATTTATTTTGCCGCGGGCGAAAGCAAAACAGTTGATTTTTTACGGTAACGACGATTAGAATACGGCTTACCGCCGATAAATCCAATTAAATATTTTTGCAGAATAAAAGCCGGAGGTGTTTAAAACATCTCCGGCTTTAAGTGTTTATAAAATTGTATATATCTTGTATATATCAGGCGATTTTATTTTGCCTTTTTGTGCTCTGCCGCTGCAGTAACGAAGCCGCGGAAAAGCGGGTGCGGTTTGTTGGGTCTGCTCTTGAATTCGGGGTGGAATTGGCATGCCACATACCATGGGTGCTCGGGGATTTCCATCATTTCAACAATGTGGTTATCCGGTGAAGTGCCGGCAAAAAGCACACCGTGATTCAGCAGATCTTCGCGGTAATCATTGTTTACCTCATAGCGGTGGCGGTGGCGCTCATAAATCATGGACGCACCGTAAAGCCCATATGATTTCGATTCGGGGTTAAGCACGCAGGGGTATTGGCCGAGGCGCATTGTGCCGCCCATCTCTTCCACGTTCTTTTGCTCGGGCATAATGTCAATAACAGGGTGTGTGGTTTCGGGGTTGATTTCTGCGGAGTTGGCGTCTGCATAGCCAAGCACATTTCTTGCAAATTCAATAACGGCAATCTGCATGCCCAGGCAAATTCCGAGATAGGGCACATTGTGCGTTCTGGCATAGTTTGCCGCCTTGATTTTGCCCTCTATGCCTCTGCTGCCGAAGCCGCCGGGAACAAGAATACCGTCCATATCGCCTAAAACAGCGTCCAAATCAACATCGTCGCCCTCAAGGCTTTCGGAATCAATCCAATGAATATCAACCGCGGATCTTGTTTCGATTCCGCCGTGTTTCAGTGCTTCGTTTACGGAAATATAGCTGTCGTGCAGCTCCACATATTTGCCTACCATGCCGATTTTAACGGTTTGCACGGGGTTGCGAAGTGCGTCAAGCATTTCCTGCCAGCCCGAAAGATCCGGCTCGCCGCATTCAAGCCCAAGCTTTTTAACGGCAACCGTGTCAAGCCCTTCTTTGTGAAGCATCATGGGAACGGCGTAAAGAATATCGCAGTTGTTGTTTTCAATAACGCATTCTTTTTCCACATTGCAGAAAAGCGCGATTTTGTTTCTTATATCATCGGTAAGCGGGTGCTCCGTGCGGCACACGATAACATCCGGGTGAATACCCAGCGCAAGCATTTCTTTAACGCTGTGCTGAGTGGGCTTTGATTTAAGCTCGTCCGAAGCCGCAAGATAGGGAACAAGCGTAACATGAATGAAAAGGCAGTTCTCTCTGCCGTATTCAACCGAAAATTGGCGAATGGCCTCCAAAAACGGCTGGCTTTCGATATCGCCTATCGTGCCGCCGATTTCAACGAAGCACACATCGGCGCCCGTTTCCGCGTTTCTGTAAATCGATTTTTTGATTTCGTTTGTAACATGCGGAATAATCTGAATTGTTTGGCCGCCGTAAACGCCCTTTCTTTCATCTGTTATAACCTTCCAATAAACTCTGCCCGAGGTTAAGTTGGAATTTTGAGAAAGCGATTCGTCAATAAATCTTTCATAGTGGCCGAGGTCAAGGTCTGTTTCGGCGCCGTCGTCCGTAACAAAAACCTCGCCGTGCTGAACGGGATTCATCGTGCCGGGGTCAACATTAAGATACGGGTCAAGCTTTTGCGCCGTAACCTTTAAGCCGCGCGATTTCAAAAGCCTGCCCAGCGATGCCGCAGTTATGCCCTTGCCGAGCCCGCTCACAACGCCGCCGGTAACGAATATGTACTTTGGCTTTTTCATTGATATAGTCCTCCTTAAATATTTTTGTTTGTTATATGTCTTTGCAATCAAAAGCGTGCTTAAAATGCCAATTGATTGTTTATTTTTTTGCCGGCTCACTCGTCAGGCGAACACCGAGCTTTTTAAGCACATTTTCATCCACCTGCGCAAGTAAAACGGAGGAATGCATCTCGCAGTTTTTAAGCTCGCAAAGCTTGTGCATCGCTTTTGCCGCATTTTCGTCTGCTGTGGCGGAAATCGCAAGCGCAATCAGCACTTCGTCCGTGTGAAGCCTTGGGTTTTTGTTGCCGAGGTGGTTGATTTTAAGCTCTTGAATCGGCTTGATAACATCGGGGCCTATCAAAAGCACATCATCGTTAATTCCCGCAAGGTGCTTGAGCGCATTTAAAAGAGTTGCCGATGCACAGCCCAGCAGAGCGGAGGTTTTGCCGGTAACGATTGTGCCGTCTTTAAGCTCTGCGGCCGCCGCGGGTTGGTCGGTTTTTGCCGCAAGCTCATGCGCCGCTGCGGCGCACGGTCTGCTTTCCGCGCTTATGCCGGCCTGATTCATTAAAAGCTCAAGCTTGTAAATTTCTTCTTTGTTTCCCGCGCCCTTTGCCGCGTTTTTAACCGCATTGTAGTATCTGCGCACGATTTCCTGAAGCGATGCCTCGGAAACCGCATCATTGTCGAAAATGCAGTTGCCTGCCATGTTAACACCCATATCTGTGGGCGATTTATACGGGCAGGTGCCGTACATCCTTTCAAAAGTGGCTTTAAGCACCGGGAAAATTTCAACATCGCGGTTGTAGTTCACGGTTGTTTTGCCGTATGCCTCCAAGTGCCACGGGTCAATCATATTTATGTCGTTAAGATCAGCCGTTGCTGCTTCATAAGCCATATTAACCGGGTGGCGAAGCGGCAGATTCCAAATCGGGAAAGTTTCAAATTTTGCATATCCGGCTTTAACTCCGCGCTTGTTTTCGTGATAAAGCTGCGAAAGGCAAACCGCCATTTTTCCGCTGCCGGGGCCGGGTGCCGTGATAACCACAAGCTGCCTTTCGGTGCGGATAAAATCGTTTTTGCCGTAGCCGTTGTCGCTTACTATGTTTGAAATGTTTGAGGGATAACCGTCTATCAAATAATGGTGATAAACAGGAATGCCGGCGTCGGCAAGCCTTTCCTCAAATCTGAGCACCTTGGGATGGGCGGCATATTTTGTGAGCACCACGCTGCCCACCATAAGCCCCTTTTTTGTGAATGCTTTTGCAAGGCGCAAGGCATCCACATCGTAAGTTATGCCCAAATCGCTGCGAACCTTGCTCTTTTCAATATCCTCGGCGCTGACAACTATCACGATTTCTGCCTCATCCTTCAGTTGAAGCAGCATTTGAAGCTTGCTGTCCGGCTCAAAGCCGGGAAGCACCCTTGCAGCATGGTAATCGTCAAAAAGCTTGCCGCCGAATTCCAAATAAAGCTTGCCGCCGAATTCACAAATTCGCTCGCGAATTCTTGTGGATTGCATTTTTAAATATTTGTCATTGTCAAATCCGATTTTATACATATTTCCTCTCCGTAATGCCGATAAAAACAATAAGACGGCTGCACGAGCGTACAACCGTCTGTACTTACACATTATAAAGCAAAGAAAGCATAAAATCAATATCCGTAATAAAAAAATACGCAAAAATTCATTCGGCTTTTAAACATTCGATTTGCGGCGATTGAATATCCGCCGCCGCTGTGCCGCACTGCCAAAAGCTTTGAACGGCGATTTGAGCTTTCCGCTTTCTGCGCTTTTATCGGCTTTTACGGTCTAAACCGATAAATATATTTTTCGGGCAATCAAAATAATAAACGGATACGGTTGCCTGCCTGCACGGGGTGCGCCGTATCAGCTTTTATGTGCCGCTTTTTGATGTGCCTGCCTGTTCGCTTATTATAAATTCGGGCGGAATGTGTTTAACCGCGTATTCATGGCGGGAAAACACCTTCATGATTTCGTATTCCGTCGCAAGGGCGTGTGCGTCAATTTTAATCGGCACAAATATCGTGTCTTTTTTTGCCGCAAGCACCTTCCAATGCAGATAGCCTGATTTTGCGATAAATTCGGGGTCATCCGTTATATAAACATATTTTGAATTGCCCATGGGTAAAATCCCGTGCTTTGTTATGCCGGCGGCGTTTTCAATTGCCGTCCAGTGATACATGCATGAATTTTCACGCGGGCAAAACGGCTTTTCAAATTTGCTTTCCTCGCAAGCTTCGTCAAATAATTTATTTGCAAGTGTGCTTGAGAAAAAATATGAAACAGCGGCTCGCCAAAACGCACGGACGTTGCTTTTTGAACGTCTGCCGCCGAGCAGAGCCTTAAATGAAAAAACCAGCTCATCGTGAACGGAACCGCCTTTAATGCGGCAGCGGATTTTGCGAAGCAGCTTTTTGCTTTTGTCGCAGCGTTCGGCTTCGGCATATGTGATTTTTATTGCTTTTAAATCATTGCTCATCTTTGTGATCCACCGCTTTGAATGCGATTTTTAAAATGTGTTTTAATGGCGGATATATATAACGGTGTGTAGCCGTTAAAATATTTGTTGTTTGGGTGTGCGCTGTTCATCGCGATTATCAATTGTGTAAATAATGCAGGTGATTTCCGAAATCAGCGCAAGCAAAATTGCGCCGCCCATCGGCTCGGCAAGTGCAGAGCCTATAAGCGGCCTGCAACGGCACCGAGGGCCGTAATCATAATCGAAGTTACCGTGCAACCTTTTTTATGGGCGCCTCCTGCGTTTGCTTAATAAAAGTGTATCATATGCCGCACAAAGTGTCTACTTTAAAATCATAATCTGCCGCCTTCACTGCATTTTAAGGCAGTATTTTGCCGCTTGTTTGATTTATTGAGCAATCGGTCTTTACGGAGTACGCCGCTTGGGGCGCATTCTTCTTTACACAGCGTGCCGCTTCGCCTGAATTTTTTGATTTGTTGCTTAAAATTCCAAACAAACATAAAATTCTGTACAAATATATTGTGATTTTATTATTTTCTATTGCTTATTTGTCAAAAAATGGTAAAATAAATTCGTAAGAATTAAAATTCCCGAATAAAGGAATAAATATATGAATAAAAAATTCAAAACCATGCAGGCGGTTATTGCAGTAATTTTAGCCGTGTTGGCAATATGTTTTTCAACTGTGTTTATTGGTCTTTTTATATTTTCGGGATTGAATATCGGAATATCGCAAAAAAATAATGATGAAACATTTTTGCTGTCTTCATATTCACCTGATGAAAAATATGAATTGAATGCATATAGAACAGAGCCGGGTGCAACCGTTGATTATTCAGTTAAAGTGTATTTAATTAAGAATAATAAAAGAAATTTAATTTATAATGCATATCACGAATCTGAAGTGACGATTGTATGGGTTGATAATGAAACTGTGTCGATAAATGGTAAAAAATTGAATTTATCAAAAGGCGAAAAATATGATTGGCGAAAAAATTAAGTTAGTCAAAGAATATTTTTTACCATAGATGGTGTAACAGACTTTTTCACGGGCACAAACACCGAAACATGAATACAGCAGTTTCAAGTTTAAAGGTGCTGTGCCCTTTTATTCCCATTGTGGATTCCATGCCTTTTCTTTTATCAATAAGGATATGTTATGAAAGAATTAAATGATATTGAATATAAAAAAATCTCTGCCTTAATTGAAGTTTACATTCCGAATTATATAAAAGAATTTAATGACGATAAAATAGATCTTATGGATTGTTATGAAATAGGTTTTGTTTTTGCTCATGACTTGTTAAAAAATAAAAAAATAGACCCAAATTTTTCACCATGGGGAGATGGGAGCAGTGTAATGTTTGAAAAAACTTATTCCGAACTGCTTGAGAATATTCAAAAAGAAAATATAAGTGATGAAGTTAATAATTACTGTAAAGTGTTTTTAGATGCTTTGGAAGTTTTTAAGAAACATTTTGTTGTTCCGTAATCGGCCGCGGCAACTAATCTGTTTAACGGCAGTTCGGCAGAATATTATCATTTTGGTATAGGTAGACGATTGTGAAAAATAAACAACATAAATATATATTAAAAGCCTTTTTGGAGTCGAGAATACCGACTGCAATCAGGCAATATGAACCACACCTTATAAGTGTTGATTCCGTTATAGCAGGTTACTGTGAGCAATTGCTTAAAGCAAAAGGCACAATTAAAATTGAAATTATCGGTGACAGCTTGATCACAAATGAAGAAAGCAACACCATTTCTAATTTAATAAATATTTGCTCCGGAACTCAAAAAGAAGAATTGATAATATATTATAGGCTTATTAAACTTACCGAAACCGTTATATATAGTTATGCTTAATATTTCGATTCATCCATGAAAGAAATTGTTAAACAATTTTTAGGTGATAAAATGGATTTTGATATTGTAAAAAAAGAAATTGATAAATGGGATCCAATAGATTTATTAGCATATTCGCCTCAAGATGAATATGATTTTGAAAGTAAAGAAATTTCATTAAAACTTCAATTTGATGTGAAACAAAACGGTATAATAATTTTTGAGGTTTTTTCAAATGCGTTTGGCGACACTTTTACTAAAAGCGTTGATGAATGTATATCCGTAGCCGAAAAAATTATGAAGCGCGCAAATTTATTATAAAACGGCGGGTGCCATTACCCCACAGCTAAAAGCCAAAACACAAGGGAAACAAAAATTTTGAAAAATCCTACCACCATGCATCCCACGCAATACATCTCAATTGAATATGATTTCCCAATGCTTTTGTATATGCTGAAATACATTTTCGACAATCGTACAAGCCGGGAAAAAGCGACCTTAATTTAATATCCTACACGGATTTTAAATATGCTGATAAAACAAACTATTTAACGGGCATAACGCATTTTTCGCCGCTCGGCAGGCAGGAAATCGGCTATGCTTACGGCAGTTTGAAAAACGGCGAAATGCCGGATCAGGTATATTCCGTGCAGTGGAACGGAAGCGAAAAGCTCGGCTTTGCTTATGATAATCTCGGCAGATTGGCGCAAAAAAGCTTTGGCGGCAATTCGTTCGGCATAAAATATGCTTACGAAAATTATGAAATCGCCAAAGAAAACAGCGCGGCGGAAAAGCGCACAACCACGCTTGTTAAATCCGTTGAAACCCCGGCGGGCACATATTCGTATGAATATGATAAGCTCGGCAATATCGTAAGCGTGGCAAACGGCTCGTATGTAACAAGCTATGAATACGACGGCCTTAATCAATTAACAAGAGTTAATGATGAAAAGGCGGGCAAAACGATAACATATTCCTACACAAACGGAAATATAACCGAGCAAAAGGAATATGAATACACCACGGGCGAGCTTGGCGAGCCGACCGATACAAAAACCTGGAGTTACACGGATTCCGTATGGTCCGATTTGCTCACGGATTTTAACGGCACACCGATTGCATATGATGAAATCGGCAATCCGCTTTCAATCGGCAGCAAACAGCTCACTTGGCTCGGCAGGCAGCTGCAAAGCATTGCAGACGGCGAAAACACAATTGAATATGCCTATAACGGCGATGGAAACCGAATTTCCAAAACCGTAAACGGAGTTAAAACCGAGTTTGTCTACAACGGCGATATCCTTGCAGGGCAAATAACCGGCGATGATAAAATCGTGTTTATGTACGATAATAACTCCGACATCTTCGGCTTCATCCTCAACGGCACAGAGTATTACTATATCAAAAATGCTCAAAACGATGTTGTTGCCATTGCGGATAAGGACGGCAATGTGCTTGCAAACTACGCTTACGATTCTTGGGGCAAGGTTACGGAAATCACGGGCAACACCGCGCTTGCAGAGCAAAATCCAATCCGCTATCGCAGTTATTACTTCGATTTTGAAACGGAATGGTATTTCCTCAACACGCGCTACTATTCCCCCGATATGTGCCGCTTTATCAATGCAGACGGTGTTGTAGGTGCAAACAGCGATGTTTTAGCATATAATAATTTTGCTTATTGTTCAAATGACCCTGTAAACAATACAGATTCAAATGGGCAATGGAAAATTAAAAATTTCGTTAAACAGGTGAAAAGTTGGGCTAAAAAAACCTGGAATGATTTTAAATCTTCAACTTCTGCTAAACTCGGTGCACTTGCCAAAGGTATTAAAAGTACGGTTCGTGCAACAATAAACGGTGCAAAAAAATTATTTGAAAAAACGCCACGACCTAAAAATATAGGAGAGGGTTCTTATAAAAATTACACATCCGGGAAAACAGCTGGATTTGCGAAGGCGTCAACAGCTCTTGGTAGCGAAGCTACGAATATAGCAATTGATGTTGGCACAAGTATAGTTGGCGACATAATGGATAAAGAACCTGCAAGTGTTGTTTTTAATAATGCTATGACAGAATTGTTATTTGGGGCTCTAGGTGTGGGATTTGGCTATTGTATGATGAGCGCTGCTTTGACAACATTATTGTTCTTTTCTGTTTCAAATCCATTTACAATAGCGATGGCAGTCGGTAGCGCAGCTGTTACTATTTTCGGATTTGTTGTTGATTATGTACCGGTCGATAACGGAATGACAATAAAAGATAAGGCCAAATTAACATTTAACGAAGGATAAATATATGAAAGAAGATCATTTTATTCCGCTTCCCGATTGGTTCTTTGATATGAGTATTTTATCGTGGATCGGATTGAATTATTTAGTGTTTTATATTTCAAAGAGTATCCCGCTCACAGTTGTGAGCGGCGTGCTCTGTTTAATCTCTCTAATAGTTATAATCAGAAATAAACGCTATATCAGAGATTATACATGCTATATGGGAATGGTGTCCGTAGTCACCGGATATTGGTTTTTGGTTGTGGCTATAATTACTGTTTTATTGCAAATCAAATCTAAAACGGCAGTATGGTTTTATGCCTTGGAAGCAATTGTATGTGTGGTGATTTTTGTTTGTACGAAAAAATCTGAAAAAAGCAATACGGGCAGAAAAGAACCGATAGATTTTGAAGAAGCAAAAAAAGCGCCTAAAAGGTCAATGAGGATTTCGGCTTGTATAATGGCATTGTTTTCATTGATACATATTTCCATGTCCGAAAATCAGGTGTTTTTTATTTTGTCGTTGCTTTTGTTGGCTCTTGATCTTTTTGTATTTTGGCTTTTCTCTATGTCAATTACTAGGTATTCAAATAAATTAAATAATCACAACACAGAATAAGTTGCGGGTACCAAGCGTGTATAAACGGAGGCAAATAACATGTCAGATGGTTCAACATTATATATACAAGTTGTTATTCTCAATGTGGCAACAACATGTTATGCCACCGCTTTTATGTACATGCTCGTTGATTTTTATTACAACAGAAGTGCCGTAAAGAAAATCAAAAAGTCCTCATCTTTCAAGGATAAATTATTATTTTCAAAATATAAGGCAAAAATACCGACGCTGTTTTACATTTATTATTATGCGGTTTCAATTGTAAATACCGTACTTCTAATTGTGTGTACGGTATTTAGGTTTGTTTCCTCATTAAAACCATATGGGCATAAATTATATATCGCCGTAATTGTTTTGGATGCTATTTTTATTCTTGTTGTTTTAATTCCGTTTTGGAACGGCGGAACTCACCAAGGATTCAAATTTGAACGATGGTTGAAAAAATAATATTTGCTCGGCAATGTTTGGCGGTGCGGCATGCCTTGCAACTCTTATGGCAGGGCAACAAGCTGCCGCTATAGGAATATTGGCGTTTAATTTAGAGGCAATGGTGTTCGGTCCTATGTATTTTGTGAACATGGAACCCATTGAATGGAAAAACGAATAAATACTGCGTTCGGTTTATATATGAAAGGTGATATGATGATAGAGTTTAACGGCTATTTAACAGGAGCGTCTCAAAAGTTCTTTTGCAAACGAATTGTCAGGCTTCAACAAACATGGGTTGGTCCTACATTGATAATTGGATTCATTCTTATTCCCGCAATAATGCAAATGATATTCGGCGATGTTGATATTATTGGAAATTTGCATATAATAATCATTTCATATGCGATTTTGTTTGTGATTACGATTTCATTGCCAAACATTCAAACGAAAAAGGAAAAAGAAAAAATCACTCCTCAAAAAGTGTTTATTGAAGACGACACTATCGTAAGCAGAAGTAATGCCGTGGCGGAACGCAGGTGCTTGAAAGATGTGAAAGAAGTTCGTGATTACGGCGAATTTTACTATTTTGTGTTCTATTTACGCGGTTACAGCTATCGCTTTGTTTGCCAAAAAAGCCTGCTTTCCAAAGGCACGCTTGAAGAATTTGAAAGCTTGTTTGAGGGCAAAATTAAGAGAATGCGCCCGAAGTCAACAAAAAACGCGGCGCCTGTGCCGTCCTCAAACGAGATTAAAGAAGAATGCGCAAAAAATGAAACGGCCGCAGAATCCGGCACAATAGAGTTTAACGGCCGCTTAACCGGCAACACTCTGAAAAATTATCGCAAAAGAGCTTTTAAGCAAAATCTGTTTACATATGTTTTTTTCCTTGATTGCGGATTGCCGTGTTGGTTTTTCATTTGCTGTTTTATAATGCCCGTAAAGTATATTTTGTGCATAGTTGTGCCGCTTTTAGTGGCTCTTTCCGTTATTTTGCCGTGCCTTAAATCAAAATTGGAAAAGGATAAATTTGTTCCGAAAAATATAACGGTTAAAAACGGCACAATCACTTATGTTTCGGATGCCGTTACTCAAAGCATCGGCACACAGCAAATTAAATATGTTAAGGATTGCGACGAATATTATGAATTGATTCTTGCAGGATTTTTTAAATATTCTCCTGCCTTTATTTGCCAAAAAGATTTGCTTTCCCAAGGATCGCTTGATGAATTTGAGGCATTGTTTCAAGGGAAAATAAAGAAAATGTAACGGCAATCGCCGATGAAAGCGGCAATGTGCTTGCGGAATACGCTTACGATTCATGGGGCAAGGTTACGGAAATCACGGGCAACACCGCGCTTGCAGAGCAAAACCCAATCCGCTATCGCAGTTATTACTTCGATTTTGAAACAGTTGTTAAAGTTAATGGTCAGAATGTTACTGTACGAGGAAATGTTGTCAATGGTATAGTGCGAATAGGAACTAGCTTTATAAGGTAGGAATATAAGATGACATCAATTGACGAAATTATTAAAAAAGCCATGCAATTTATTTTAACAGGGGATACATTAATTTTAAAAATCCTTCGCGAACAATACAAAAACAGTATTATTACAAAAATTGATAAATCACCTGTTGGATGTTTTGTTGAATTTGACGTGATAAATAATTCACCAAAAATTGAACCTAAAAATTCCTATATAGGTGATGTGTTTTTAGAATCTTCTCAAGTACCTTTAGGAGTGGGTACGATTTTATATATTGAGAATGGCGTTATTTCAATGTTGGAATTTTATACTTATGGAGATGATATATTACCTGATATATTTTTTGATTTCAAGTTTGTTTATTGTAATGGTAAACGTGATTTTAATACGTATTTGAGTTGAAAATTTGATATTCTTTTTGCTCGTTTTGAATCTGAATTAAGTGTGTTACATTTATTAGTCCTTATTATTTTGTGTTAGAATATGTTTATTTTTATATTTTATGTCAAATAAGTATGATTTATTTGCGAGCTGAAACAGAATGGAGATAAATTTGAAAGTAAAATGTCTGTCACAAAATTATACCACAAAAACCGCACCATGCTTTTTTAAACCCGATAAGGATTTTAAAGATATGGACGAGATTATTTCGTTCAGTACATTTACCTCAACGGAAGAGGGAACGGAATATTCTATTATTGTCGGTGCCGAATATATTGTGTATGGTATAATGGTTCACGATAATGTTATGTATTATTTGATATCGTTTGAAGAAAATCAACCGCCGGATTGGATTCCGAGTTGCTTGTTTGAAGTTTCGGAAAATTCAATTCCTTACTTTTGGGAATTTAAAACATCCGTTGCTAACAATGATGAAGTTATGTTTATTATGAGCCACAGCGAAATAATCAATAATTTTAATCATATGCTTGGCTTGATTCAAGGAAACTCGTCTGATTTTGAAAAATTCAAATGCATTATGAATGAATATTATTGATGTTCTTTAACGGTGGATTTTTAGCCGTTAATACATTTTTTTGGAGAATGAAAAATGAAAATAGATTATTCAAACGCACAAATAATTAACTCGCCCAATTTTTACATGCATGATGATTGGTTTGTAAATATGAATTACGAATATAAGGAAAAGTGCATGGATTCAATAAACATTCATCTTTCAAAATGCTATGAAGTGAACGATTATAATGTCAAATTTAATAATGTTATAGGTTTTGAAGGCACAAGTTGTAGATTTTGGGGCTTGTTTCAAGAAAAATGTATAAATTATATTGAATTTGTCAAGGAAGAAGAACAGACTCTTATTCCAAAGCTGTATGAACTGAAGAAAAAAGAACCTAATGTTAACGACAGTTGCCCGCTTCTTTCAAATCAAAAATTCATTGAAATATCTATCGGTTTTCTAAATGGAGATACGCTGACAATAGCCTGCGAATCGCTTGAAGTGGATGACGATATGACTAAATGGGGCGGAAGATAATTTCTAAAACAGGATGGGTTTGTATCGGTAATCCGAATTGCAGCATTGAAAGCAGGGCCTTAGAGTTCGCTCAAAATTCCGTTGCAGTGATTGATAACGGACAACTTTCTTCGATATGGATAAAACCGCAATTCGTTTAAGAATAATTTTTACCGGCAAATATCGCTGCTGTGGTATCACTGCGCATTATCCCGACAACCTGCTTACGGTTATTGATTGGAGGGCGGAATATGTTTGTTAAATTTATGTGTACTATCATCACAATATTGCTGTTTTCCGTAAGTGCTTTTTATGCTAATAAAAAAATCAGAAAAAAGGGAATCAGATTTGTTGTTTCAGTAATGCTGTTCTTTATTTCGGCTATGGTTGTTTCTTATGGCTGCACGGCATTTATAAATCTTATTACCGATTTTAAAACCCCTCAAAGCATATTTAAATTTAATCATACTGAGGAAATTGTGGATGTGGTTGAGGGCGACGAATCTTGCATGATTGTGTTTAGAAAAGATAAAGACAGTTATGGGCTGGATTATTATTTGAAATCAGGCGATGAGTATAAATCGCCATATATTTTTCCAACAAAAAAAGTTGCCTCTTCAGTGGGTAAGTATGGTAGTTGCAGTATTGATAATGTTAGAAGAACAAATGATTATTATGTTGTAGGCGATATTAGTGTAGAAGGAGGCAAAAGCCTAACTGTTACAGGCAATGATAATCAAGTGTTTCAATACACAGCTATTGGAGATACGTTTGTTTTGGGCAACGAAAAAAAACAAAAAGACATTTTATTTTACAGTACATTCAATGATTTTAGCGATGATTATTGTTTAATAATAAATGGCGAAAAAATTTCTTTTAACAAATCCTAAAAATTAAAGCTGCAACGGTGACACGGTTGAATTTTCGTATGATAAGTTTGACCGCCAAAGCCCGCCGGCGCCCGGAAAACGAATATATCGGCTCAAAAGAAATATATGCCGCCGATGATAGTCGGGCAAGCAGATAAAAGTATAAATATTCTTTGGAAAATGATTTAATGAAGTTTAAATATACCGCAGATAAAAAGTCACTGGTTACAAAATATGAAAATCAAATATTGAGCGAATACAAAAAAATATATTGAAGGCACGGAAATAATCAAGGCTTTTTATTCGTTGTGCACCAAATATGATTGCGGGGTTAAAATCGGTCTCGGTTGGATAAACGAAATCCGAAACGAGTATTCAAAAAGCAGATTGCCGATTGAAAAGGGCTACTGTTGCTTGGTGTGTTTTGAACTTCAAAAAGAGGGCTCAATACTGTGCGTCAGGTCACATGACGGAGAAGCCGATTATTACCCTGTTTCTGCTTCATGGGTTATAACAACTGCTTCAAAATCGCCTTTTGGCAAAAAACTATGTGTGGAATTATTCTCCGAAAGCATAAGCGAGGAATGCCAAAACGATTTGCAAAATCTTTTGAATTTGCTGCAAGAAGCGGATGAGAACGATGTTTTCATATTATAGGTTATTAAAAAAAAAATCCCGTTTAAACCGATTAGAGGTATATTGCTTATGAGAAAAAGCAAAATTATTGCCGTTTTAATGCTGTGTGTTTTCCTGCTCGGCGGCTGTGCACATTCCGATGTGAACACAACCGACGCAAAGGAAACAAGCACAATGAATAATTCCGAAACGGCTTTTTCGGAAGCTGAATTTACAATCTATAAAATCGGCAGAGATGAGTTTGACGGCTTGCTTGAAAACAACTCGTTTGCCGACACAGCCAAAGTGTCTTCAAAAGCTTTCAATTATCCGCAAGACGGCAATCGTTATGTTACATACGGCACTTTAGCCGTGGAAATGACGGATGAGTATATTAGCCTTTTTAAGGGCGAAACGCTTCAAGATTATCTTGCCGAAAGTGGCGTGAATGAAAATGTGCGGCAATTCGTTGCTTTTGAGGCGCCGTATGTTCCGCTCTCGATTTGGATAAAAACAGATAACGGCACATATTTTTTTACCGTCGGGGATGAAGCGGATTGCACTCTTTATTCGCAGGCGAAGTATGCGGAAAAATATAAAACCCGGCAATGTGCTTTGAAAATAAACGGTGAGCCTGCCGCAAGCGGCAAAACCGTAAAAGCTCATTATGATAATGCCGAGCTGCCGCTTTTGGAAATTCTTACTTCTTGCGGCGCAAGCATAAATAAAAAGAATGAAAGCAAAATTCGCATATCTGTAAACGGTGAAACCTATGTGCTTGACACGGTTGCCAACAGCCTTTGCAACAAGCGCAATAAGAAAAACAACCTGCTTGCAAATTGCACGGGCGGTGGCCCGTATAATATGTATTATTCAAACGGCGAATATTATACGGACAGCGAAACCCTGCAATATGTTATGAACGAATTAAACGAAAAAATAGAAATAACATACGATACAGAAAACCAAATTGTTGATGTTGTAACAAAATAGTTGCTTTGTTATGATAAGCAAATCAGTGGCGGATTTTATGAAAAGTAAACGACTTGTATATGTTTTAATCGCATGCCTGTGCTTAATGTTGTGCGGTTGTGAGAAAAACTTAGATAATACGCAACAATCAAAAAACACCGCTGTTTCTTCTGCACAAGAAGCAGCGGCAAACGGCTTTGAATATGAGGTTTGCGACGCTTATGTTAAAATCACGGGATGCAGCAAAAGCGAACCTGCCGTATCTGTTCCCGAAACCATAAACGGCAAGCCGGTAAAAGTAATCGGCGAAGAGGCGTTTTACGGTCAAACCGATATGAGCGAAATTCATTTGCCGTTTGGCTTGGAAGTTATTGAAAACGGGGCGTTTTATCGTTGCAGTGCGCTAAAATCCGTTAATATTCCAGAATCCGTAACTCAAATCGGCAACGATGTGTTTTTCCGTTGCAGTGCTTTGCAAAGTGTTACGGTTGATGATGAAAACGGTAAATACTGCGATGTTGACGGTGTGCTTTTCAACAAGGATAAATCGGAGATTATCGCTTACCCGGAGGGAAAAACAGAAACAAAATACACTATACCCGATTCCGTAACAAAAATAAGTGGCAATGTTTTCGGCTATCAATCCGCTTTAAAAGAAATTGTTGTTCCTGCAAGTGTTACGGAGCTTCCGAATCACAACATATTTGTTTATCCCGATGAAATCACTTTGGCAGTGATGCCCGGTTCTGCGGCAGAGGCTTATGCAAAAGAGCAAAATATCAAATATTCGATACGGAACACTTGATTTGTTTTTTTGCAAAAAAATAAAAATCACTGCGCGCGGCTATTAAAAGGAGTGATTTAGTTGGTTTCTAAACTTATTTATATGTTTTTGATTGCAATTTCTATTCTTATTTCTGCGCTTGTTGCCGAAAAAACAGTCAAAAAAAGAAAAGGAAAAATTCCGGTTGCTTTTGCGCTTTTTGCTTGCCTGATGATTGCTTTTTCGGTTGTCTCAAATCCTGTAATAAACCACATTGCAAAATTCAAAACGCCCGAAAGTGCATTCAAATTCTCTCATTCTGAGGAAATTGTGGATGTGGTTGAGGGTGAAGAATCATGCATGATTATTTATAAAACAAATAACCACAATTTAGGTCAGGATTTTATATTGAAATCCGGAGATAGATATGAAATTTTGCGTAGCTTTTCATTTAAAAGGGTATCAAATACAGTTGCAGCAAAAGGCGGTATTGATGTCTATAATGTTAAAAAAACAAAAGATTATTATATCACAGGTGTGTTAATTGAAACGGATGAAGATTCATTAGCGGTTTTCAATAATAAAAATGAAGGTGTTAAAAATTTTGTTATTAGCGATCTTGAAACCGGCAATGGCAAAGTAAAACACATATTTTTATATGATACCGTTTATGGGTCTATAGACGATTATTGTTTAATAATAAATGGCGAAAAAATTTCTTTTAACAAATCCTAAAAATTAAAGCCGCAATGGCGACACGGTTGAGTTTTCGTATGATAAGTTTGACCGCCAAACGGAAAAGCGATATAATGGAAGCGAAAATCAAAGGGTAACATATTCCTACACAAACGGAAATATAACCGAGCGGGTCTGCTTTCAAAGCAAACCTAAGGCATGCCTTTTGCACGCCGAAAGCTAATATAATATTTGAATACAACAAAACGGGAGGAGCGATCATTGCTCCTCCCGTTTAAATATTTTACCTAAGCAAGCGAGAATAATCCGAACACGCCTCAAACAGAGCCTTTTCGGTGTATTTTCACTTGTCGGCTTTGCAAGGCGCCAGCCTTGCTGCATTCTCCGCATAAAAATCCACACGAAAATTCAACTGTTTGAGGTCAAGGATTTTTCGCGCAGATGATTTTTTGCAGAGCAAGGCACAAAACGCAGTTAATCCTTTCGGATTAACGAGTATTTTAACAAAGCTATGCGAGAAATCAGCAAACGAAAAACTTGTTCGGTTTACTCTCGCTTGCTTAAGCATGCGGGAATCGAACGCAATATGGTTTAAGGCAACCGATTTCCGATTGTTTAAACAAACACGAAATGAATCAGCAGCATATAGCCGATTGTGCCCACGGCTATGCTGAGCAGGGTGTTTTTCTTCCAAAGGTGGATTCCCGCGGTCAGCGCGACGGCGATTATCTGCGGCAAAATGTAATTTATGCTGCCTTTTTCAAAATCGCGCAGGCAATAAACTATTAAAATGCCGAGGATTGCCACAGGCAAAACAGCGCCCAAATATTTTATGAATTTAGGCACTTCTTTTTTGCCGCCGAAAAGCGCAAAGGGAAAAAGCCTTGTGGCAAAGGTGCACGCGCCGGCAACGGCAATCATCAAAATAAGCTGTGTGTTGCTCATTTTTGCCTGCTCCTTTCCGCGCCGAAATATCCTTTAAACGAGGAAAGCAGCACCACCGTTAATATAAGCGAGGGCAGCAGGAATTTATCCGCCCCGAAAATGAGCAGGCAAAGTATGCCGCAGAAGATGCCGAGCGTGCCTATAATTCCCGCCTTGCCTTTTTGATTGCGAATCAAATCGATGAATATAACAACAAAAAGCGCCGTCATCGAAAAATCTATTCCCGTGAAATCAATCGGAATAAGCTGGCTCAGCAATGAGCCGAGCACCGAGCCGAGAATCCAATAAACATGGTCAAGCTCGCCGATTAAAAATCTTGCCTTGGCCTCGTCCACATTTTTGGGCACGGATAAAATAGAAGAATTAACGGAATAAGTTTCATCCGTTAAGGTGAAAATCATAAAAGGATATCGCCAGCCGCCGGCTTTAAACTTTTCTATGTAAGAAAGGCCGTAAAACATATGCCGCGTGTTTATAAAAAAAGTCATCAGCGCCGTGGTGGCAAGCCCTGCGCCCGATTCAATCAGCGAAACAAGCAAAAATTGCCCCGAGCCGGCGTAAACAACTATTGATATTATAACCGCCCAAATCCAATTGTAGCCGGCTTTATAAAGCATTATGCCGAATGCCGAGCCTAAAAAAAGATAGCCAAATAAAACGGGCAGTGATTTTTTTAAGGCAAATTTAATTGTTGCCGAGTTGCTTTTCATATTTCCCTCTCAATAAATTTATTGCATATTGATTATAACACGCTTTTGCATTTAATCAATATGCAATCGCTAAGCAAGCGAGAATAATCCGAACACGCCTCAAACAGAGCCTTTTCGGTGTATTTTCACTTGTCGGCTTTGCAAGGCGCCAGCCTTGCTGCATTCTCCGCATGAAAATCCACACGAAAATTCAACCGTTTGAGGTCAAGGATTTTTCGCGCAGATGATTTTTTGCAGAGCAAGGCACAAAACGCAGTTAATCCTTTCGGATTAACAAGTATTTTAACGCAGCATTCGCGCAAATCGGTTGCTTTAAACCATATTGCGTTCGATTTCCACCTGCTTAAGCAAACGAAGCCAAACACGATATGCCGAAAGCATTTTTTGTTTTAAACCATATTGTGTTTGATTTCCGACTGCCCAAGCGATGTTGAACTTCTTTCAGCCGTAAAAAAGCCGAGCACGGTGCGCTGCCCTTTACGGAGCACAACCGCCGCCCGGCCTTTATTATTGCTTATTTAGATTTGATACCACTTGATTTCGTTTGCTTCAAGGTGAAGGTCAAATCCGTTGCCGTCGCCCGTGTAAACGGTGGTGTCCTGCGGCTCGTAAGTGTTGTTTACAACGCAGTATTTGCCGTTTTTAACATAAGCATGCACTTCAACATTATAGTTTGTGGAAAACCATTTATTAAGCTCATCCTCCGAATTTGAGCTCCAAAGCACGGCTCTGTAAAGCACGCGGCTGTTTTTAAAGCTGTAAGGCAAGCCGCTGATATAAACGCCGCGGCCCTTGCCAAACGATTTAACAGCCATTTGCACTTCCTCGGCATGCCTTACGGCAAACGGAAGCTCGCCTGCATTTTGAATAAGCACGGTTGTGCCATCAAGCGCAACGATGTTTTTCTTGCCCTCGCCGAAATCAACTTCGCCGTTTGCATCAGCAAGGATAAAGTGATCGCGGTGCTCCTCGGTGTTATATCTTCTGGTGTTAAGCGTGAAGCCGTTTTCTCTTTCAACGCCGAGAATATCATCAAGCTGGAAAAATTTGCCCTGCCACTGATGAGCCGCCGGCTCGCCGACTCCGATAAAGCCGCCGCCGTTATAAACAAAGTCTTTAACTGCCGTGATAATTTCCTCGTCGCACCAATATTCGCCGCCGCTTTGAGCAGTGTCTGCGTCGCCCACATTGATAACAACATCAAATTGCTTTAAGAAATCTTTGTTTTCCTTAATATCATCAAAGCTGATAAAGGAAACATCAAACGGCGCGCCGCTGAGTGCCTCAATAACGCCGAAATATGAATAATTCTGCCTGTAATAAAGGCCATGGTGCACCATGTGGTTGCTCCAGGAGCGCATTTTGCCCCAGCAGTTGAGCACTGCAACCTTTTTAACGCAATAAGGCGTTGTGCCTTGAATATTATCATAAAGCGTGCGGAATTCATCGCAAACGCCCTTGATATAATCAACAAATTCGGGGAATTTAAGTGCCAATTTAAGATAGCCGCCGTAGCCTATACGCTGAATTGGGCTTCTGAGGATTGCACGCCTTGCCGTTACCCAGTTTACCTTTGCCTCGTAAATCGGGTCGCCGCCCTCGTGGAAAACATCAGGGAAGAAATACGGCAGGAATCTGCCCTCGGTGTATTTAACATTTTTGATATCGCTGAATAATCTGAGCGTTGCACCGTTTCCGACGCTGCCAACCACCGCATCAAGACCGATGGATGCAAAATCCTCCATAAACGGCTCCATGCCGATCCAATGGTCGCCCATAAACATCATGGCTTCCTTGCCGTATTCATGAACAATATCCACCATTTCCTTGGCAAGCTTTGCAACCTCGCGCCTTTGGAAAGCCTGGAAATCCCTGAATTCCTTAGACGGAATTCTGTAAGTATTGTTCATATAACCCTGATCAATAATAAATTCGGGGCGGAATTTATAGCCGACCTCTTCTTCAAACTGCTTTAAGATATACGGGCTTACGGAAGCCGAATAGCCAAACCAATCAACGAATTTTTCTCTTGCAAGCTCGTCAAAAATAAGAGTGAATTGGTGGAAAAATGTGGTGAAGCGAACAACATCAACATAATCATGAGTATCAAGAAAGCGGCGCAGCCTTTCAAGAGAATGCGCCCTTGTTTTCGGCTGGCGGACATCAAATGTTATTTGCGGCTCAACATCCCATTCATTTACAACCGCATTATACATATGCACCGGATCCCACATGATATAAGCTAAAAAGCTTACGGTGTATTCGTGGAATTTTTTAACGGGGCTTATAACAACATTGCCGCTTTCTTCGTCATAGCTCCAGTCGCTTACGGGCACGGGCTCGCCTGTGGTGCGATCCATAACCTCCCACCATCTTTTGATATCATCTCTTGTGTTTACGGCAAGCATATCCGGATAAAGATGATCCATAAGATGAATTTCAAGCTTTTCTTCAACTGCCGTGTGGAAAGATGTCATAATATACATCTGCTGAATTTCATCCGGATTTGCCTTTGCCCAGGCATTATCCTTTCTTGTGGTGTAATAAGTGGCATAGATTTTTGCGCCCGTGTTTTTAAGCTCTTGCGGAAATTCCGTTCCGTCGCAATCACGAATTGCATCTGCGCCCCAAACATCCATAATTTCAATTGTTTCCTTAACCACATCCATATCGGTGGGTATTGTTACTCTTCCTCTTTTTTTATCCATAGGTTTACCTCGCTGATTAAATTTATATTTCAGTTATTGTGTTGTCTTTAAGAGTTCTTTTGCCGTGCATTCTTTTGCGAATAAGCGGCACTCCTTTGCGCTTATAAAAATGATTGTTTGCAATATAAGCGTCCGGGTTTTGAGAGGGACTTAATGTGCCGCCCAAATCATCATAGCTAACATTGTTTGTGAAGGTGTTGTGAACAGCCTCCTGCATGCAAAACATTACGCAGCCGCCCTCATTGAGCCTGCTGTAATTCTGATCGTAAACAGTGCCGTCGCCGGAATCGGCATCATAAGCCATACCGTCCTGATTAAGCTTTGTATCCGTGCATTCATTAAATCTGAACATTGCATTTTTGCATTTCCACGGCCAAATTGCGGCAGCCACCTTGCCCATTCGCTTTCCTGCTTTATTATAAACTCTGTCGTTCATCTCAAATGCGCAGGAATCTGCAATATTATATTCCGTAAGCGGTTCAAGAGCATACATTGGAGTTAATGCATCGCCGCCGGCGGCTTTTATATAATTGTTTCTGAACAAAAAATGCTCGTTGCCGTATTTTTTAAATGCTTCTGCGGAAAGCTCTTTGCCTGAGAATTTTTCCCAATTATATGTGTAGCCTACCGCTATTCCCCAACGGCTTACATTTTTAACAAAGCAATTTTGAATTGTTACACCGTCGTATCTTGCAACGCCGGTTTCGGCTTCGTTTGCCGGCTTAAATGCCGTCATATAAATCCCGCCGTTATTCATATGCTTATCATAAACATTGCCGCTGACATCATGAATATATAAATTATCAAGCGTTATTGAATGAATTGTGCCTCTGTTTTGCGCCACAGCGGCAAGGCCGGTGCGCTCAAGCTTATCCGGGCTTGAATATGCCTCTGCCGTTGTGTAAGGCTCAAAGTTTGTGATTTCAATATTTTCAACCAATATATTTTCCGCATCATAAAGCAAAACTGCAGATGAAACATCGCCTTTATAAACATGGCCGGCATAATCAAGCTTAGTGCCGTAATCCTGATACCAAATTCCGCTGCCGTTTGCGTTTATGCAAGGAAGCGCATCTCCCTCGCCGTATGCCGAAACTTCAATTCTGCCGCCGTTTATATCGCCGCAGTTTTTAATGTGCAAATATTCATTTTCAAAAACAGAGCCTTTTTCAAGCAAAACCCTGTCTCCCGGCATAAGCTTAATTTTGTTTATTGCATCAAGTGTTTTAAAGGCTTCTGTCTGTGCCGTGCCGCTGTTTGAATCGCTGCCGTTAAGAGAGCTTACATAATATGTTGTTGATTTCATTATCATATTCAGCCTCCCTTAATTTCTTTTTGATAATAAGCTTAACTTCCCTGTATCTGAATTTATCGCCGTTATACCTTGTGAAAAGATCTTTATTGGCTTTATAGTAAGCTTTCATTTCTTTTTCGGTTATTTCGGCAAATTTATAAGCCTTTTTAACCTGCTCTGTTTCCGCAGCAAAATCAAGCCTGAATCTTGTCAGCTCATATTGCAGATAAGCCGGTGCGGAAAAATGCCGCAAGCCATAAAAAACCTCGCCTTTTTCGGCTGCTGCGGCTCTCTTTTCATTTTCCGCGTTTCGCCTTTTTTCAAGGTCCTCAAAGCTGCTGCTTGCAATCAGCCCAAGCTGCTGCGCAAAAGCAAGGCAAGCCTCTGCACGCTTCAGCTCGGCTTCGCCGATGCAGTAATTCATATTCATATTCTCACTCCTGTGTTGCAAAAAGCAAAGCAGAAAATCACAAAGCAAAATTCCGCCCATGCTTAACGCACATTTCTTTATTATATAATATATTGTTTGGGGCTTTATTTCAAGGTTTATTTACAGGCAGGGGCAATAAAAAATGCCGCCGTCCTTTTTGTTTTAGCGCGTTATCGCTTTGAAGCACTGCATTGAAAAAGCGAAATTTATATGATAGAATAGAGCGACAATAAACTTGCGGTGCTTTTGCGCCGCCTATGAGAGGTTTTTTATGGCAGAGAGAGAAAAATTCGGCTCACGCCTTGGATTCATTTTGGTTTCCGCAGGCTGTGCGATAGGAATCGGGAATGTTTGGAAATTTCCCTATATTTGCGGAATGTACGGCGGTGCGGCATTCATTTTGATGTATCTTGTGTTTCTTGTGGTGCTTGGGCTTCCGATTATGGTGTGTGAATTCACCGTTGGCAGAGGCAGCCGCAGAGGAATGGGAAAAGCCTTTGAGCAGCTTGAGCCAAAAGGCAGCCGCTGGCATTCGCTTAAATGGATAAGTATTTTAGGCTGCTATCTTTTGATGATGTTTTACACCATGGTTGGCGGCTGGATGCTTTATTATGCCTATCTTGAGGCATTCGGCAAGCTTTCCGGGCTTGATTCCGGCGGAATTGCACAGTTTTTCACCGATATGCTTTCACAACCCGGCACGCTGACAATATGGACTGTTGCGGCAATCGTTATTTCATTTGCCGTTTGCGCACTTGGCCTTAAAAACGGCGTTGAAAAAATCACAAAAATCATGATGTCGCTTTTAGTGATTTTAATGCTTGCGCTTGCCTGCAATTCGCTGTTTCTTTCAAATGCTGGTGAGGGTGTTAAGTTTTATCTTGTGCCCGATTTTAAATCCGTTGCGGAAAACGGAATAGGCAATGTTGTGTTTGCCGCAATGTCGCAGGCGTTCTTTACTTTGAGCCTCGGCATCGGCGCAATGGAAATATTCGGCAGCTATCTTGACAGAAAAAAGCGCCTTACGGGCGAGGCTGTAAGCATTGTGCTGCTTGACACCTTTGTTGCTCTTATGGCAGGATTTATCATTATTCCCGCTTGCTTTTCTTTCGGCGTTCAGCCGGATTCCGGCCCGTCGCTTCTTTTCATAACTCTGCCGAATTTGTTTAACAATATGCCGGGCGGCAGAATTTGGGGCACGCTGTTTTTTGTGTTTATGTCTTTTGCGGCGCTTTCCACCATTATTGCTGTTTTTGAAAACATTATCGCAACCTATATGGATATGAGCGGATGGAGCAGAAAAAAGGCCGTTGGAGTTAATTTTGTGCTTATCACGGCGCTTTCTGTTCCTGCAATTCTTGGATTTAATTTGCTTTCGGGCTTTCAGCCGCTCGGCGAAGGCTCAACAATTATGGATTTGGAAGATTTTCTTGTTTCATCAAATCTTTTACCACTCGGCAGCCTTGTGTTTGTTATGTTTTGCGTGCGCAAAAACGGCTGGGGCTTTGAAAATTTCATTAAAGAGGCCAACACGGGCAGCGGAATAAAATTTCCCAAAGGCACGTTTATCAGAATTTATATGCAATATATTTTGCCGATTATCGTTACCGTTATTTATCTTAAAGGATATTACGACACATTTTCCGATCGCCCAAAGCCGCTTCTTGCTTTTTGGATGTGCTTTGCGGCGCTGCTGCTGATTATTGTTTTCGGCATTTCAATTTTTGCCGGAAAAGGAAAAAAGAAAAAGGCAAAACAAGCCTAAAAAGCAGAGTTTACTCTTTTCAAACAAAAGCCGCATGTATCGTGATAAATCGATTGGCAAAATAAATACACTTGACTACAAACTAAAATCAAAGAAAGATGCGGCCGAAAGGCGCAGGAGTGGTTGTTATGACTAAAGCTAAGATTAAAAAAGTAATAAGCGGCGCAGTTGCCGTTGCGGCAGCGGCTGCAATAATAGGCGGAAGTATTGCGGCGATGAACGCGAGAAAGCCGATTTCTGTTGCCGAAAGGCCTGCCGCAGTGAAAACAAGCGATCAGCCGTTTGTAACCGAGGTGACGGGAAAAAGCAAAAATTTCAGGATTCCCGCAATGATCACTCTGGAAAGCGGAAGAATTGTGGCGTCTGCAGATGCGAGATACGATACCACGCTTGACGGCGGAGGGCTTGACACCGTTGTGGCTTACAGCGATGACAGCGGCGCAACTTGGACATCGTACACTGCCAACCATCTTGGCGATAACGGAAATAAGTTTTCAAAAAAATCATCCGCCTTTATTGATTCGGAGCTGATTGCAAACGGAAATAACGTGTGGATGATGACAACATTTTATCCCGGCGGCCGCAACCTTGCAAGCTGGACGGGAATTAAAGCGGCTGTTGCAGAGCCTGCTTTCAATGAAGACGGCAGCCTTAAAATTTCTGATAATCACGGCAAAAGCTATGATTATAAGGCAGATATAAACCATTTTGAAAACGGCTATTCGCAAATAACCGACGGGAACGGAAAAGACAGCGGCTATAAAATAGACGAATATTACTATCTTTATGATGCAAACAACAATTTGCTCGGCAATATTTTTTACATTAAATCAAAGATGAAGTTTTCCGTTGTGCCAACCACATATTTATATATGACCAAATCGGAAAACGGCGGCGAAAGCTTTGGCGCGCCTAAGCTTATAAACCTTAAAAAGGCAGACGAAGCATTTTACGGAGTCGGCCCCGGCAGAGGAATCTGCACTTCAAACGGCACGCTGATTTTTTCCGCATATGTATGCGATGTTAAGGCGGGCACGCAGCAGGCCTCGTTTATTTATTCAACGGACGGCGGCAGCACTTGGCAAAGAAGCCGCGATATTGAATCAAACGACACTTTTGAATATTCAAGCGAAAGCCAAATAGTTGAGCTTTCAAACGGCGATTTACGCTGCTTTTTCAGAAACAACAGCAACAGAATCTGCTATGCAGACGCAAAGCTTACGGGCACGGAATATATTTGGAGCGATCCCGTTGTTACGGAAACGGAGATTTCTTCCGCCTGCATGCTCAGCGCAATTCAGTGCACAAAAGGCGGCAAGGATTACATTTTGATTTCCTGCCCCACGGGCACAAGCAAAAAGAAGGGTAAAACCGTTCACGAGCGCAGCTGCGGCAAGATTTTTGCTTTTGAGGTTGACGGTGCCGGGAATATGACGCTTACAAAAACAACGGATATTAACGATTCCGCATTTATGTATTCCTGCATGACTTGCCTTAACAACGGCAGAATAGCACTGCTTTACGAAAGCGCAGAGGGTGAAATAACATACACCGTTTATGCGCCGGGCGAGCTTATTTAGTTTAGTTTTAAATTAAATATGCCGAATCGTAAAAAAAGATTCGGCATATTTTTTACACTGCTTTTGCAGGCTTCGGCAGGCTTTTTAATGCAAATTGCGAAGCTGTTTTACGGCGGCAATCCACCGTAAAGCAGCAAAATCTGCCGCTTATTTTGATGTTATGTCAAGGGGAATTTATGATATGAATAAAGTTATTGAATGGTTTTACAATTTTCTTTGGGGCGATCTTTTTACTCTGCATTTCGGAGATGTTTCCATAGGAATTCCGCTTTTGGTTCTTTTACTTATTCCGGCGGGAATTTTCTTTACAATAAGAACAAAATTTATGCCTGTGCGAAAATTTCCGCAGATGATAAGGGCTCTCAGCGATAAAAACGACGATAAAACAAGCCTTTCAACCTTTCAAACGCTGATTGTTTCCACAGCCACAAGAGTGGGAATGGGAAATCTTGTCGGCGTTGTTGCCGCCATTTCAATCGGCGGCGCAGGCGCTGTTTTTTGGATGTGGGCTTCTGCTCTTCTTGGCGCATCAACAGCATATGTTGAGGGCACGCTTGCGCAGCTTCACAAGAAAAAGGATCCGCTTTACGGCGGCTACCACGGCGGCCCGGCATATTATATTCACGATTTTGTGGAGCAAAAAAGAAAAAAGAAAATCAAAAAATCATTTCTTGCAATTCTGTTTGCGTTTTTCGGGCTTATCTGCTGGTGCGGAATCAGCCAGGTTATCAGTAACTCCGTTACCTCCGCATTTAAAAATGCCTTTTCGATTCCGCCGATTTACACAACCGCGGTGCTTGTTGCTCTTGCGGCGGTTATTGTGCTCAGAAAGAATGCAACGGTTAAGTTTCTTGATGTTGTCGTGCCCGTAATGGCGGTGCTTTACTTTGCCGTTACGATTTTCATTATTCTTAAAAACATTAAGCTGATGCCGGGAGTTTTTTCAAGAATTTTTCAGGAGGCGTTCGGCTTTAAGCAAATTGCGGGCGGCGGATTTGGTGCCGTGCTTATGAACGGAGTTAAAAGAGGCCTGTTTTCAAATGAGGCAGGCTCCGGATCTGCTCCGTGTGCGGCAGCGGCGGCAGAGGGCAAAAGGCCCGAAACGGTCGGAATGGTGCAGTCCCTTGGAGTTTTGATAGACACAATTGTTATTTGCACCTGCACGGCAATGATTATGCTGCTTGCTCCCCGTGAAATCACAGACGGCTTGCAGGGCATGGATTTGCTTCAGGCTGCAATGAATTACCACCTCGGCAGCGGCGGCACAATCTTTGTGGCCATAGTGCTTTTCCTGTTTAGCTTTTCCACATTTATCGGAATTCTGTTTTATGCCCGCTCCAATGTTGCTTATCTTTGCGGCAATAATTGGCTCAGCCAAACGGCATATAAGGTGCTGGCGCTCGTTATGCTTTTTGTGGGCGGCTTGCAGGCATACACAATTGTGTGGGATCTCGGCGATGTTGGCATAGGCCTTATGACGATTATAAATCTTATTATTCTTGTGCCGATGTCAAAAGAGGCAATTGCAATCCTTGATAAAAAGGAAGATAAAGCGGAAAAATTAAAAGAAAAGGCAAAAAAGAATAAGCTTAAATAATCGAAAATAATTTTTGGGGCGTGCTTTTTCACAAGGCGCGCCCTTTTTTTGATTGCCGAATACAATAAAGGCACTTCCGATTTTGTGCGAAAGTGCCTTGCTTTTTTTTGCTGTGTTTTTTGTTTTTGCGCAGGTGCTTAAATGTGCAAAATCGCGGTTGCCAAGCCGAAATAAATCAAAAGCGAAAGTGCGTCTATAATCGTTGTTATGAACGGAGATGACATAACGGCAGGGTCAAATTTAAGCTTTTTGGCAAATATCGGCAGCGTGCATCCCACTATTTTTGCAAAAATTATTTCAACAAACAATGTAAGGTTTATAACCAAATCAACCGTAACGGTTATTCCGCTTGTGCCGAGCAGTAATTTATCAACAAGCCAAATCTTCGCAAAGTTTATAACGGCAAGCGATGCGCCGCACAAAATGCCTACTCTGATTTCTTTCCAAAGCACCTTGAAAATATCTTTTAAATCAACCTCGCCCAGGGAAAGAGCACGAATAATCGTAACGCTGGCCTGGCTGCCGGAGTTTCCGCCCGTGTCCATCAGCATAGGGATAAATGCCGTAAGCACAATCATGGCGGAGAGCTTGTCCTCAAACCCGGTGATGATCATTCCTGTAAATGTGGCGCTTATCATAAGCAGCATAAGCCACGGAATTCTTGATTTCCATGTGTCGAAAACGCCGATTTTAAGATAGGGCTTTTCCGATGTGCGCACAATGGCGTTCATCTTGTGAATATCCTCGGTGTTTTCTTCCTGCAAAACATCAAGAGCATCGTCGATCGTGATAATGCCCACAAGCCTGTTTTCCATGTCAACAACGGGCAGGGCAAGGAAATCGTATTTTTGAAGTAAGCCGGAGGCTTTTTCCTGGTCGTCCAGCGTGTTTACGGAAATAACATTCGTTTCCATAAATTCTTCAATTAAATCGTCGTAATCGTGAAGCAGCAGTTCTTTAACCGTTGTAACGCCCAGCAGGTGCCTTGATGCGTCGGTGATATAGCAGGTGTAAATCGTTTCTTTGTCAACACCCGTTCGCCTGATTCGCTTAAAAGCGTCCTCAACCGTCATATCCCTTTTAAGGTCAACAAATTCCGTTGTCATAATCGAGCCGGCGGAATCATCGGGATATTTCAGCAGAGTGTTGATTGTTTTTCTTGTTTCAAGGTCGGTGTTTTTAAGAATTCTTTTAACAACGGACGCAGGCATTTCCTCAACAATATCTGCGGCGTCGTCGGCATAAAGCTCGTCGAGCACTTCTTTAAGCTCGGCGTCCGAAAATGCCGAAATCAGGTTTTCCTGTGTGTCGCTGTCAAATTCAACAAAGGTTTCGGCTGCGTTTTCTTTTGTGAGCAGTCTGAAAAAGAATATCCGTTTTCGTTCATCTTCAATCTCCTCCAGCAATTGCGCAATATCGGCGGGGTTCAATTCATTTAAATAATGTTTAAGCGCCTTGATATCTCGCTTGGCATGAAGTTCATCAATGTGTTGTGTCATGTCGTTCAATTCCATGTGCTCACATCCTTTCTTTTTGTTTATTCAATAGGGGAGTAAAACGGCTTTTCTTCACTGTCGTAAGGATTAACGGCAACCTTCCTGATGATAAGTAAAATTATAATAACGGCTAAAATTCCGCCGGCAACGGCGCAAACCGTAACCGTGAAAACGGGCTTTTGGTAAAAAAGCTCGCCCGCCACAAACGATGTGAAATCGGGGTCCGCCATTTCGGCTTTAACCTCTTCAAGGGTTTTGTTTACTCTTTTGATTTTAAAGGTGTATTTTTTTGTTGTGCCGTCCGAAGCGGTAACGGTGGTTGAAAAATCCGTTTCCTGCCCTGCGCGCAGGGTCAGGTTTATCGGCGCGGCAAAGGCGTTAACATCATCCGTAACCGGGGTTATGTTAAGCTCGGTTAAATCGCGTGGGATATAAACCTTGTAAACGGTGTCGTTTTTGTTTATTTCGGGCTGCACTTCGGCATATTCGCAGTTAAGCCCCTTCAGGTTTGCGTTTGATGAAATCGCATAGCTTTGCACATTTGAATAATTAAATGTGTAAATAACGCTGCCGTTTGCAAAATTAAGGGTAACGGTTATGCCGATTTGGTGGTTTGAATTATCGTATGAATAAGTGGCAAACACATCCGCCGCGCCGTTTACCTTGTAGCCTGCAAGCACCGCGCTTTGGCTTGGGTCTTTAAGCGTAAGTGAATAAAAGGTTTTATCCTGCTTGAAGCCGCCGTCGATATCGGCGTTTGAAAATTCAATGCTTTCAAGAAACGGCGCGTTTTTAATCGGCGCCTCGGCTGCAAACGCGCAGGTGCAAAGGCTCAGCGCGGCCAGCAGCGTTATAATAAATGCAATCGCTTTTTTCATATTGCTAATCTGCAAGAATATATGATGATATTCCGCAATCCTCCAACACAGATTTTGTTTCGGCTTTGTCTGCCGCGGCGGTTATGAAATAAACTTCCCTGCTCGTGTCTATCTGCGGCAGTAATTCGTTTATTTTGTTTTGCGTTGTTGATTCTGTTGTTTCTTCGTCGGCGCTTTCTTCATCGTTGTCTTCCTCGGCTTTGCGGTTTGCGCGTTCTTCTTCGTTGCTTTCTTGATTTTCGCTCTTGCCGATGTCGCTTGCGGAAAGGGACACATCGATTTCTTTAACGAATTTAATGTCTGTGCCCAAATCGTTGTAAAGCTTTGCGGCAAGCTTATCAAAGCCGCCGGAATATTCATCGGCAATCGCCTCGGGCAAGTCTGTGCCGTCAAGCACAAAAACGGTGATTCCTGCGTCTGCCGCCTCGGCGATGATGTCTTTAATATATTTATATGCGGTTTGCGAATCGGGATTTAAATAGGTGTTTCCTTTGCTGTCCGTGTAAGGGATTCCGTTTGAATCAAGTATCGCGGCGGATCTGTCCTTTTGCGGCACAAGATTATCCATATAGCAGTAAACTCTGCCCACGGCAAGCAAATCCTGCTCCTTCAGCTTGGAAACGGAGCCTTTTAAATCCGTTGCCGGAAATGCAACGGAGCCGTAGGTGTCAACCGTTGCAAGTGCGTTTTTGAAGCCCACGGAGCCGTCGTCGCGCTTAATGTCTATCATAACGGCATTATAGCCGCCGTCCGTCAATTTGGAAATAACGGAATCCAGCATAACGGAGCCGTCCATCGAAATGCTTTCTTCATAGGAGGCTTTCAGGCTCAGCTGCATTTCGTTTATGCTGCCCTCGGCAGGCTGATTTTGCAAATCCGAATACCTCACCGTCATGCCGTGGCGCTGCATGTAAACATCCATTCCGGTATAGCCGATTCCGATTATAAGCAGGCAAAGCAGGGCAATTCCGAATTTTTTTGAAAGCCCCTTAGCCTTTTCTTTTGTGCGCCTTTTCTTTTTTGTTTTCGGGCGCATGTAATCGAATTTGTCGGTGTAAATGCCCTCGTCGGAAATATATTTATCCGCAAAATCAACCGGATATCCTTTTTCCTCTTCGGTCCATTTTTCGCCGCGCTTTATATTTTTGTAAAAGCGCTTTTTCTTCATTTGTTATCCCACATTTCCTGCATTTTCTTTAAGAAGCTTTATTGTGGCCTCCGGGTTTTCGCTCTTGAAAACGGCACTGCCCGCCACAAACACATTCGCCCCCGCCTTTGCGCAGGTTTTGATTGTTTCGGCGTTTACGCCGCCGTCAACCTGAATATCTATATCGGGGCATTTTGCGCGCAGCTTTTCAATTTTCGGCATCATATCCGCCATAAAGCTTTGGCCGCCGAAGCCGGGTTCAACCGTCATCACAAGCACCATGGAAAGTTTGTTTAAATAGGGGTAAACGGCCTCGATTTCGGTGCCGGGCTTAACCGCCAGCGCCGCCTTGCAGCCGCATTCGATTATTTTATCAATCGTTTTTTGCACATCGCTTTCGCTTTCTATGTGGAAAGTGATGATGTCCGCGCCGGCATCTGCAAAATCGGCAATGTATTTAAGCGGCTCGGAAATCATAAGGTGCACATCAAAAGGCACATCGCAAACGGCTTTCATCGCCTTTATAACCGGCGCGCCTATTGTGATATTGGGCACGAAATGCCCGTCCATAACATCAAGGTGAATAAGCTCGGCGCTTTCGCATTTCTTTAATTCGCTTTCAAGATTTGCAAAATCGCTTGCAAGCATGCTGGGTGAAATTTTTATGCTCATAACGAACCTCCGCCGGCGCAGCAGCGCCTTTTTCCTTCTAAAGTATTATACATTTGCACGCTGTTAAAATCAACCTTTAAATATAAACAAATAATACTTGTAATTAAATAATAAGTGTAGTAAAATATACCAAGCTGTTAAGAGAAATTTTAAATTATTATTTTTAGAAAGGCAGTGCGATGTATGATTCAGGCAAGTAATGTTACTGTGCAATTCGGCGGCAGGGCTCTGTTTGAAAGAGTTAATGCGGTTTTCTCGGCAGGAAATTGCTACGGTATTATCGGCGCAAACGGCGCGGGCAAATCCACTTTCTTAAAGGTTTTAAGCGGCGATCTTGAGCCGCAAAAGGGCGAGGTTATCATCACTCCGGGCGACAGGCTTTCCGTTTTGGAGCAGGATCACTTTAAATATGATGAATATGAAGTTGTGCGCACGGTGCTTATGGGCAATCCCCGCCTTATAGAAATTATGGAGGAAAAGGACGCGCTTTACGCAAAGCCCGATTTTTCCGAGGAGGACGGTATCCGCGCAGGCGAGCTTGAGGCGGAATTTGCCGATTTGGATGGATGGAATGCCGAAAGCGACGCCGAATTTATGCTTAATAAGCTTGGCGTAACGGACGAATATCATTATATGAAAATGGCTGAATTGCCCTCCGATTTAAAGGTTAAGGTGCTGCTTGCAAAGGCACTTTTCGGCAATCCGGATATTCTGCTGCTTGACGAGCCTACAAACCACCTTGATTTGGCGGCTATCCGCTGGCTCGAAAATTTTCTTTTGGATTTTGAAAACACCGTTATCGTTGTTTCGCACGACAGATATTTCCTCAATAAGGTTTGCACCCATATCTGCGATGTTGATTTCGGCAAAATTCAAATGTATGCAGGCAACTACGATTTCTGGTATGAATACACTCAAATGAGGCAGCGCCAAATGCGCGATCAAAATAAAAAGAACGAGCAAAAGATTAAAGAGCTTCAGGAATTTATTCAGCGATTCTCTGCAAACGCTTCAAAATCAAAGCAGGCCACAAGCCGTAAAAAGCAGCTTGATGCGCTTGAAATGATTGATATGCCCGTTTCCTCGCGCCGCTTCCCTTATGTTGATTTTAAGCCGGATCGTGAATGCGGAAACGACCTTTTAAGGGTTGACCATCTCACCAAAACCATAGGCGACAGAAAAGTGCTCGATGATGTTTCTTTCGTTATCCATCCGCGTGAAAAGGTTGCGTTTGTCGGCTCGGACGCCGTTGCAAAAACCACTCTTTTCAAAATCATCATGGGCGAAGTTGAGCCGGATGAGGGCGAATTTAAGTGGGGCGTAACCACTTCTCAAAGCTATTTCCCGAGCGACAACAGCAAGTATTTTGACGGCGTTGACCTTTCCCTTGTTGATTGGCTCAGGCAATATACCACGCAAACCCTTGAGGCGGATATCCGCGGCTGGCTCGGCAGAATGCTCTTCAGCGGCGAGGAAGCGCTTAAAAAGGCAACCGTGCTTTCCGGCGGCGAGCGCGTAAGATGCATGCTTTGCAAAATGATGCTCAGCGGCGCCAATGTGCTTGTGCTTGATGAGCCCACAAACCACCTTGATTTGGAATCCATCACTGCGCTCAACAACGGCCTTATCCGCTATCCCGAAACCGTGCTTTTCACATCGCACGATCATCAGTTTATTCAAACGATTGCAGACAGAATTATTGATATTTCGGACGGTAAAATCACCGATTATAAGGGCAATTACGATGATTTCCTTGAGAATTTCGATGATGATAAGCTTAAAAAATATTGATAAAAAAATATTGATAAATCAAAAATCGCATAAATGCAAAAAAATAAGGGGCTGTGTTCAAACACAACCCCTTATTGCATATGCAAATTTATTGCTTTTCCAGCACGAAAATTTCGCTGTCAAGCGGCTTGGTGTATTCTATGTCTATGCCGTGCTCGGCAAGATATGCGCCGCTTTTTGTGAAGCTTCTGTATTCCGATTTTGCCTTGTAAATCGCATTTTCGTCAAGCCCCGTGAATTTTAAATTCACATATTTATTGCCGAAAATCGAATTTGCGCCCGCGCAGGCAAAGTAAACTGCCTGCGATTTATCGGCGTTTACATAGCCGTTGAAATAAATTTTGTCTTTTTCAAAATTCATAATCCTGTAAAGGCTGCCGAATTGCACGGTGTGCCTTATTTTTTTGTAAAGCGCAATCTGCTTTTTGCATTCAAACAATTCGCTTCGCTTGAGCAACGAAAGATTTGCTCCTACAGAAAGCGAGCCTTGCATAGAAACGGCAAATCTGTATTTCATCGGCACGGGGCGCTTGCGCTTGTTTGTGTCCGTAACCCAGGCACGCATGCATTTGCGCGGGTAAATCAGGCTGTAGCCGTTTTGAATTTCAAGGCGGTCAAGCGGGTCTGTGTTGTCGGAAGGCCAAACGGAATCAAAGTGCGCCAATGCGCCGAAATCGGTGCGCCCGCCGCCGCTTGCGCATGCCTCAAAATGCACATCGGGATATTCTTCTTTTAATGTGTCAACAATTTCAAAAACGGCATTTGTGTGCCTGAGCCAAAGCTCTTTTTGATTTTGGAGATTGGGCGCGCCCGTTTCGGAAAACGGCCTGTTCATATCCCATTTTATATAGCTTATGTTGCAGGAGGAAAGCAGCTTTCGCATAAAGCCCAAAATATATTCGCGCACCTCGGGCATGGTTAAATTGAGCACCAGCTGATGGCGCAGTAAATTCGGCTTTCTGGTATCGTAAAAATAAGTCCATTCCGGGTGGCTCTTGTAAAGCTTTGAAGCGGGGTTCACCATTTCCGGCTCCACCCAAATGCCGAAATCCATGCCGAGCTTGTTTACGGCATCGGCAAGCGTTTTAAGCCCGGTGGGAAATTTTATGTGGTTCACTTCCCAATCACCGAGACCGGAACGATCCGAAATTCGGCTTGAAAACCAGCCGTCGTCCATAACGAAAAGCTCACAGCCGATCTTTGCCGCCGATTTTGCAAGCATAAGCTGCTGAGCCAAATTCACGGTAAAGCCCGTTGCCTCCCAGCTGTTGTAAAGCACGGGCAAATCCTGCTTTGCAAATTTTTTCGGCAAAATGCAATCAATCGCAAAATCGTTTATCGTGTTGCTCATGCCGCGCAAGCCGTTTGCAATTCCGCAGTAAACGGGCGGCAGGGCAAAGCTTTCGCCGGGCTTCAGCGTTTTTGAAAAATCAAAATCGTTTAGCCCCAAAACGGCTCTTGTGGTGCCCAAAAAATCACGCGTGGCTTCTATTTTGTAGTTTCCGCTTCCGCCGAAAACAGCAAAATAAACCTCTCCGCAATCCTCTTTCGGGTTTTCCGCAGCAATCAGGGCGGGCGTATGTTCGTGCCCCGTGTTGCCCTTTCTGTTTTCAAAAATCAGGCTTCCGCTTTCAAGGCGCTGCGCGGTTTTTCTGAATTCGCCGCCCCAGCTGCCGTTTGAATTTATAATCGTGTAGGGCCTTTGCCCGGGCAGATTTATCTCTGCGCTTGCGGCTTTTTCCAAAATGATATCGCTTTCGGAATTGTTTTTCAGCACGCAGGTGCGCTCTATTATGTTGTGCTTTTCATGGGCGGTGTAAATCAGCTCGGCCTCAAGCGAATAAGCCGAATCAAGCATCATGATTTTAAGTGTGCTGCCCTCAATTTTAAAGCCGGAATAATCAAGCTTTGTTTCGCGGCATCCGTCCGCAAAGGTGCATTTCAGTGCACATTCACGATACATTATGCCGCCAAAGGGCGTGTATTCCGTTTTTATAAAATCAAGAGCCGAGTGGTTTGAATTTTGCTCGTTTATTTTAACTGCTTCAAAATCCTCGATTTTGCATTTTCTGCCGAAATGCAGGTGCTGCAGTTCGCCGCCTTTGCCTGCGGCAACGGCATATTGCAAATCCTTTGTTTCTATTAAAAACACGCGCTCGCTTTGCTTAATCATAAATGATACCATGCCTTGCACAAAAATTTATAGCCAACATAATAATAGCAAATCTTTTAGGAATTGACAAGAATTTATTATCTTGTTATACTATATTGTGTATTATATAAGATATAAATTTATGCAACGGAAGTGTTGATATGGCTAAAAATAAAGTTCAAATAAAAATTTACGGTGCCACTTATTCTATCTTAACGGATGACGACAGCGAATATGTTGAGGGCCTCGGCGAGTTTATTGATGAGGAAATGAGGAATATCGCTGCGGCAAATCCGAGCCTTTCTTCGATTCAATGCGCCGTGCTTGTTGCGCTCGATCAGGCAGATGCCTGCAAAAAATCCACTGCCGCCGCGGATAATCTTCGTGCGCAGATTAAGGATTATTTGGAGGACAGTGCCCGTGCCCGCATGGAAGTGGATGTTGCCCGCCGAGAAATCGAAAGGCTAAACCGCGAAATATCCAATCTCCGCGAAAAGCTTAACGGCTGATTGGGTTTCTTCGTTGCGCCTTTTCGGCAAAAAATCAGTTTAGCGAAAGCGAAATTTATTTTATGAAATTTGAAATTTTGGCTCCTGCCGGTTCGCAGGAGGCACTTGTTGCCGGCGTAAGATGCGGCGCAAATGCGGTTTACCTCGGCGGTAAATCGTTTAATGCGCGCAGAAATGCCGGCAATTTTGATGATGCGGCTTTGGCAGCTGCCGTTAAATACTGCCATGAAAGAAATGTTAAGGTCTATTTAACACTTAATACTCTGTGCGCGGATGATGAAATGTCCGCCGCGTATGAGCTGGCGAAAAGCGCGCTTTTGTGCGGCGTGGATGCTTTTATTATTCAGGATATAGGCGTTGCGCAAATGGTGCGTGAATGCTTTCCGCAGGCAAGGTTGCATGCCTCAACGCAAATGAGTGTTATGAATCCCGCAGGACTCAGAAAATTAAAAGAAATGGGATTTTGCCGCGCCGTTTTGCCAAGGGAAATGAGCGAAAAAGAAATTCTTGAAATGCGAAAAAGCACGGATATGCAGCTTGAAATGTTTGTTCACGGCGCGCTTTGCATGAGCGTTTCGGGGCAGTGCTATCTCTCTGCCATGATAGGCGGCAGAAGCGGAAACAGGGGACTTTGCGCTCAGCCGTGCCGTTTGCCGTTTTCAGCGGATAAAAGCGGCAGCTGCGATTTGAGCTTAAAGGATTTAAGCCTTGTGCGCAGGCTTGCGGCAATTGAAGGCGCGGGTGTTTTCAGCCTTAAAATAGAGGGCAGAATGAAGCGCCCGGAATATGTGGCGGCGGCTGTAAATGCCGTTAAAAGCGCAATAAACGGCAATCTTGATGAAAAAGATGAATTCGATTTGCGAAGCGTTTTCAGCCGCAGCGGCTTCACAAGCGGCTATTTTGACGGTGAATTGGGCAAATCCATGTTCGGCACCAGGCAAAAGGAGGATGTGGTTTCCGCAGCAGGCGTGCTGAAGCGGCTTTCGCATCTTTACGATAATGAGAATCCGCTTGTGCCAATTGATTTTAAATTTGAATTTAAGGCGGGAAAGCCCGCCGTGCTCAGTGCGTCCGCGCTCGGAAAAACGGCAAGGGCAGAGGGCGCCGTGCCGGAAAAAGCGCTCAACAAGCCGCTGAATGCAGAAATGCTCGAAAGCCGCCTTTCAAAGCTCGGAGGCACCCCGTTTTATGCCGAGAAAATCGAAATTGATTGCGATGACGGCTTGATTTTGCCGGCTGCGCAAATAAACGAGCTTCGCCGCAGAACCATAGATAAACTTTCCGAAGCGGATGAAATAAGCGTTTGCGAAAATCCTCTTGTAATGCCGCCTCATGTAAACAAAAGCGGAGTAAAATATATGACCGCCCGCTTTGCAGACGCGAAAAGTGTGCCTCGTGAGCATCCGTTTAAAAGAGTGTTTATTCCGATTTGGTCGGCGGACGAGGATTTTGTAAATCTTAATGCCGGAGTTGAAATTCCGCGCGCTCTTTTCGGTATGGAAGAAAAAACACGGCAGCGCCTTTTACACCTCCGCGAAACAGGCGTAAATCAGGCGCTTTGCGGAAATCTCGGCTCATATCAGCTTGCTTCGGAGCTTGGATTTGAGCCTTTCGGCGATTTCGGCCTTAATGTTTTTAACAGCATTTCCGCAAATCAGATAAATTCGCCGATTCTTTCGTTTGAGCTTGCGCTTGATAAGGCAAATGCCGTAAATGCTGCGGAAACGGGCATTATCGTTTACGGCAGGCTTCCGCTTATGCTTACAAGAAACTGCCCGGTAAAAAGCAATATCGGCTGTGTAAAATGCGGCAAAAAGGGCAGGCTTACGGATAGAAAGGGCGTTGAATTTCCTGTGCGCTGTTCGCCGTATCCATGTGTGGAGGTGCTTAATTCCGTGCCGCTTTATATGGCAGACAGAATTAAGGAAGTTAAATCCGACTTTGCGCATTTCTATTTTACCGATGAATCGTTGCAGCAGGTCGAAAAAATTATCGCTCTTTATCAAAACGGCTCCAAAGCACCGTTTGATTACACAAGAGGGCTTTATTACAGAGGTGTTTTGTGATGCTTGAAAACAAAATATTGCTCGCTTCGAAATCACCGCGCCGCAGAGAGCTTTTAAAGCTTATTTGCGCGGATTTTGAGGTTGATTCCGCAGATGCGGACGAAGCTTTGCCGCATAATGTTTCGCCGAGCGACGCCGTGCTTTATCTTTCAAAAATCAAGGCCCAGCCGTTTTGCGGCAGCGAAAAAACCGTTATCGGGGCAGACACCGTTGTGGCGGTTGATAATGAAATCCTTGGCAAGCCCGAAAATGCGGAGCATGCGTTTGAAATGCTTTCGCTTCTTTCGGGCAGGCAGCACTCCGTGTTCACAGGGGTAACTCTTCTGCACGGCGGAAAAAGCAAATCCTTTTTCTGCGAAACGAAGGTGAATTTTTATGAGCTTTCAAAGCAGGAAATAAATGATTATATAGCTTGCGGCGAATGCTTTGATAAAGCGGGTGCTTACGGAATTCAGGGAAAGGGCTCGCTTTTTGTGAGCGGAATTTGCGGCGATTATTTTAATGTTGTCGGGCTGCCTGTTTCAAGGCTTGCCCGTGAGTTAAAATGCTTGTGATATTGCCGAAAAATTTGGCGAAAACTTGTGTAATTTGCCAAAAAAGAAATTATTAAGTCTTGAAACAAACAATTATAAATGTTATAATATTTTATGTAGGGGCTTTTGCTTGTTTTTTTGTTACAGGCATGTGCGAAATGCTCCAATTTTATTTAAGGAGTGATGTTATGGCGGCTGATTTGCATTGCCACACAAAGCTGAGCGATGGCTCGGTGGGCATTGAAGATCTCATCGTTATAGCACAAAAAAGCGGGATAGACACAATTGCCATAACGGATCACGATTGCATAGCCGGCACCGTAAGAGGCCAGGTTATAGGCAAGCGTTACGGCGTTAATGTTATTTCCGGCGTTGAAATATCCGCGTTTGATTTTGAGGCGGGAAAAAAGGTGCACATCCTTTCATATCTTGCCGATTCGCCAAACAGGCTTGAGGGCATTTGTAAGCGCACCTCCGTTGCACGCAAGCGCGCGGGGCAGATTATGATGCTTAAAGTTGCAAGCCGTTTCCCGATCACATCGGATTTTATTATCGGCCACGCTTCCGGCTCAACAAATCTTTTTAAGCAGCATATTATGCATGCGCTTATGGACGCAGGATATACGGACAGCATTTTCGGCGATTTGTATAAAGCACTTTTTGATGAAAAAAGCGAAACGAATGTTTTGGCGCCGACGAAGTATCCGAGTGTTGAGGATGCTATTAACGAAATTCACGGAGCAGGCGGAATTGCCGTGCTTGCGCATCCGTCAAAATTCAATAATTTTGATGAAATTGATAAATATGTTGAGCTTGGGCTGGATGGCGTTGAGGTTTGGCACCCGCTTGCAGATGAGGAAACAGTTGAAAAGCTTACTGCGATTTGCAAAAGCAAAAAGCTTTTGATGACGGGCGGCTCCGATTTCCATGGTATTTACGGCGATAAAACCGTAACTCTCGGTGCTTGCTCAACTCCGCAGGAGCATCTTGATAAATTGCTTGGCTATAAAGCGAAAAAGAAAAGAGCTCAGCGCAAAGCAGAAAAGGCGGCCGCAGAGGCTGCGGAAAATGAATAACACCGCTTTTATCCACGGTTCATCCGTGGATATTTTTTTGCCAAAATAAGATTCCGCGCATTTTTTTCGGCCGATTTGCAATGTTTTTGTTGCGGCAAGAAGCTTTTTATTGTATTATTGCCTTGTTAGATATTTATTCGGAAAGGCGTGGTCTTGTGTATAAAAAGCCCGCAAAAACAGCCCCCATGGGGTGGAACAGCTGGGATTGCTTCGGCGCTGCGGTCAATGAACGGCAGCTTCTTGAAAATGCCGATTACATGGCAAAGTATTTAAAGCCGTTTGGCTGGGAATATATTATTTGCGATATTCAGTGGTATGAGCCGCTGGCAAAAAACAACGATTATAACAATTTTTATCCTCTTAATATTGATGAATACGGCAGATTGCTGCCGGCGGAAAACCGCTTTCCGAGTGCCGCAGGCGGAAAGGGATTCAAGCCGATAGCGGATTATTGCCATTCCCTCGGCCTGAAATTCGGAATTCATATTATGCGCGGCGTTCCCCGCAGCGCAGTTCATCAAAATTTGCCTGTAAAGGGCAGTGAATTCGGTTGCCGTGATATTGCCCATCATTTTTCCGTTTGCTCGTGGAACACGGATATGTACGGCTGCAGGAATTGCGAGGCTTCACAGCAGTATTATAATACAATTTTTCAGCTTTATGCATCCTGGGGCGTTGATTTCGTTAAGTGCGATGATATTTGCGTAACGGAATTTCGAAAGTGGGATAATCCGTACTCGGCCGATTATGAAATAGAAATGATAAGAAATGCAATAAATAATTGCGGCAGGGAAATGGTGCTTTCGCTTTCTCCGGGCCCCGCACAGGTCGAAAATGCCGCACATTTAAAGCAAAATGCCGATATGTGGCGAATGACGGGTGATTTTTGGGATTTGTGGCCTAAGCTTCACGATATGTTTGATAAATGCCTTGCGTGGCAGGATTATGTTGGCGGCGGCTCTTGGCCGGATTGCGATATGCTGCCGCTCGGCAGGCTCACCAAAAATGCGCCTTATCACGGCCCTCAAAACAGATATACTCAGTTCACCAAGCCCGAGCAACTCACCATGATGAGCCTTTGGGGCATTTTCCGCAGCCCGCTTATGTTCGGCGGCAATATGCCCGAAAATGATGAATGGACTCTTTCGCTTCTCACAAATCGCGAATATCTTAAGATGCATCGCGATTCAAAAAAGGCACACCAATTTTATCGCAGCGAGAAAAACGGACGCGGCACGGTGATTTGGCTTGCAAACGGCAATGCGTGCAAATATCTTGCAATATTCAACACCGCCGATAAACCGTCAAACATCAAATTTGACCTCGGCGATATTCTTATGCCCGGCGCGGCGTATGATCTGCTTGATATTTGGAACGGCGATGTTCAAAAGAGCGTTAAAAACAAATTCAACTCTGCCGTTGATCCCCACGGCGTTAAGCTTTATAAAATTACTTCTGCGCACTGATTGTTGATTTTTTGAATATAATAAAAAGCGCGGCGGCTCGGAATTAAACCGAGCCGCCGCTTTTTTGTGTGGGCAAGGCATAAAACGCAGTTAATCCTTTCGGATTAACGAGTATTTTAACGCAGAACACGCGGAAATCGGTTGCTTTAAACCATATTGCGTTCGATTCCCGCCTGCTTATGAGCAATGTTATTTTCGCTCTTGTTATTTTTCTTCGCCTTCGCCTTTAATAAAGGCATATCTCGCTTTGAGCACATCCGTTTTTGTTGCGTGATAATTTTCAAGATAGTCTATCAGGGAATCCGCGTCCTTAAATTCCGCCACCAAATCCAGCGATTCCTGCTGCATAAAGCTTTCGTTCACGGTGTGGCGCAGCATATTCATCATATCATCGTAATATCCGAAGGGATTGAAAATCACAATCGCCTTGCTGTGCCTGCCGAGCTGCTTTAAGGTGTAAACCTCAAAAAATTCTTCGTATGTGCCGATTCCGCCGGGCGCGATGATAAAGGCGTCGGCATGCGCTTCCATATATGTTTTGCGCTCCGCCATTGTTTTGGTGATTTTAAAATCCGTGCAATTATCGGAAAAAAGGTTAAATTCGCTCATAAATTCGGGGGCAACGCCCAAAATGTAGCCGCCGTTATCGTGAAAGCCGCGCGCGCTTGCTCCCATAACGCCGCATGCGCCGCCGCCGAAAACAAGCCCGTGCCCTTTTTTGGCAAGCTTTGCACCCAAATCATAAGCACCGTTTATGTATTTTTTATCTATAAGCTCGCTTGATGCACCGAAAATGCAAACATTCATAATTCATCAGCCTTTCAATCTTGTAATAAACAGAAGCAAATATCTAAAAATATAATTATATATTATATCAAAATTTATATTCATATTCAACCGAATTATTTGCGCTTTTTATTTGCGCTTTTTGTGCTTCGACGCTTGCATAAAGCAGGCGGTGAGTATATAATATAACCGAATTTATCTTTAATACGGAGATGGTTTTTTTTGAAAGAATTTATGGATAAGGATTTTCTGCTTGACACGGATTGCGCAAAGAAGCTTTATCACGAATATTGCGAAAATATGCCTGTGTGCGATTATCATTGCCATTTAAGCCCAAAGGAAATTTATGAAAATAAGCAGCCCGAGGATATTTCTCAGCTTTGGCTTGCGGGCGATCACTATAAATGGCGCGCAATGCGCTCCTGCGGGGTGGATGAGGCCTATTGCACGGGCGATAAAAACGGCAGGGAAAAATTTGAAAAATTTGCCTACACCCTGCAATATGCAATCGGAAATCCGCTTTATCATTGGGCGCATATCGAGCTTAAAAAATATTTCGGAATCGATACTCCGCTTTCGGCAAAAACCGCAGATGATATTTATGACCGCGCAAACGCCGCAATTGCATCGGGCGATTTCAGGCCGCAAACGCTTATTAAAAAGTCAAATGTTAAAATAGTTTGCACCACAGATGATCCTGCTGATGATTTAAAATATCATGCGCTTTTGGCAAAAGAAAAGGATTTTGATTGCAGGGTGCTTCCCGGCTTCAGGCCGGATAAAGCGCTCGGAATTGAGCTTCCCGGCTTCGCGGAATATATCAAAAAGCTCGGCGAAAGCGCAGGCGTTGAAATTAAAAGCTATAAGGATGTTATTTCCGCTTTGCTTGCAAGAATAGATTTCTTTAATGCTGCGGGCTGCCGCGTTTCGGACCACGCTTTCAGCTATATGCCTTATGTGCAGGACAGTGAAGAGCAAATTGAGGCTTCTTTTGAGCGTGCAATGAGCGGTGAAAAAATATCGCAGCGTGATGCAGATGCATATAAAACCGCCGTTATGCAGGCTCTCGGCGAAAAATATCATTCACTCGGCTGGGCTATGGAAATTCATATCGGCGCAATGCGAAATAACAACAGCAAAATGTTTGCCGCTCTCGGCCCGGACACGGGATTTGATTCTGTGGGAGACGATAAAACCGCTTATATGCTCAGCAGATTTTTGGATTCGCTTTGCAGCCGCGATAAGCTGCCCAAAACCGTGCTTTTCAATCTGAACAGCAAGGATAATATCGTGCTTGCCACTATGCTCGGCAATTTTCAAAGCAGCGAGGTTGAATCAAAAATTCAGTTCGGACCCGCTTGGTGGTTCCTTGATACTATGGACGGTATGACTCAGCAACTCAAATGCCTTGCAAATCTGGGAATACTCGGCAAGTTTATCGGCATGGAAACGGATTCGCGCTCTTTTACTTCTTATGGCAGGCACGATTATTTCAGAAGAATTCTTTGCCGCCTTATCGGCAGATGGGTGGAGGACGGTTGGTATGCAAACGACCTCGAAATCCTTAAGGAAATAGTTTGCGGCATATCTTATGATAACGCAATTAAATATTTTAATTTTGATTAACGGAGGCTGATTTTTTATGGATCTTAAACTCAGACCTAAAGAAGAATGTATGTTTGATGAAATCTCGCTCGGCGAAATTATGCTTCGCCTTGATCCCGGCGAGGGCAGAATCAAAACCGCCCGCTCGTTCAGAGCGTGGGAGGGCGGCGGCGAATATAATGTTGCAAGAGGCCTGCGCCGCTGCTTTGGTATGAAAACGGGCGTTGTAACCGCCTTTGCGGAAAATGAAGTCGGTTATTTGCTTGAGGATTTAATTTTGCAGGGCGGCGTTGACACCTCGCTCATCAAATGGGTTAAATATGACGGTATCGGCAGAACAACAAGAAACGGAATAAACTTTACGGAGCGCGGCTTTGGCATTCGAGGCGCTGTGGGCACCTCGGACAGGGGACACACCGCAATCAGCCAGCTCAAGCCCGGCGATATTGATTGGGATTATATTTTCGGCACTCTCGGAGTTCGTTGGCTCCACACGGGCGGCATTTATGCGGCTCTTTCTGAAAATTCCGCTCAGGTTGTTATTGAAGCAGTTAAGACCGCAAAGAAGTACGGCACGGTTGTTTCCTATGATTTAAACTATCGCCCGTCTCTTTGGAATGATATCGGCGGTCAGGCAAAGGCACAGGAAGTTAATAAAGAGCTTGCAAAATATGTTGATGTTATGATCGGCAATGAGGAGGATTTCACAGCCTGCCTCGGCTTTAAGATTGAGGGCAATGATGCCGATCTTAAAGAGCTTAATATGGAAGGCTATGAAAAAATGCTTGGCGAGGTTTGCAAGGCTTATCCCAATTTTAAGGTTATTGCCACAACGCTGCGCACGGTTATCACGGCCACGGTTAATTCTTGGAAGGCAATCTGCTATGCAGACGGTAAAATCTACCACTCCATTGAATTTCCGCAGCTTGAAATTCTTGATCGCGTAGGCGGCGGCGACAGCTTCGCTTCGGGTCTTATTTACGGGCTTATGACATATCAGGATGCTCAAAAGGCTGTTAATTACGGTGCTGTTCACGGCGCGCTTGCAATGACCACCCCCGGCGACACCTCCATGGCTTCGCTCAAAGAGGTTGAGGCAAAGGTAAACGGCGGCACGGCAAGAGTGCAAAGGTAATTCATATAATCGGAGGATAATATAATGGCTAATAAGATTGAAACTTTATCTAAAATTCACGAAGTGGGCATAGTTGCGGTTGTTCGCGCCACTTCAATCGAGCAGGCTGAAAAAATCACCGATGCCTGCATTAAGGGCGGTGTTGCCGCTATTGAATTAACTTTCACCGTGCCTCATGCGGATAAGCTTATAGAGGCAATGAAGGCTAAGTATAACAACGGCGAAATTATAATCGGCGCAGGCACGGTTATGGATGCCGCCACGGCAAGAATTGCAATTTTGGCAGGTGCGGAATATATTGTTTCCCCGTATTTTGACCCGGATACGGTTAAATGCTGCAATCGCTACGGAATCCCCTCTATGCCCGGTATTTATACACCCACAGAGGCTGTTGCCGCAATGGAATGCGGTGCGGATGTGCTTAAAGTTTTCCCCGGCGATATTGCAACTCCCGCATTTATTAAGGATATTCACGGCCCGATTCCGAATGCGGTTATGATGCCCTCTGGCGGCGTTTCCGTTGATAATGTTAAGGATTGGATCAAAGCCGGCGCATTTGCCTGCGGTGCGGGTTCATCGCTTATTGCAGGGGCAAAAACAGGCGATTATGACAAAATCACCGAAACCGGCAAGCTTTTCGTTCAGCGCATTAAAGAGGCAAGGGCAGAGCTTGCAAAGTAATTTGCCGCAATAAATTTTATAAAGCAGAAAGAGCAGTAAGGATTGTGTTCCTTGCTGCTCTTTTTGTGGTTTATTCTTGCTTATTGTCAGTCTATTTTAAAAATCCTGCCGGGTTTTCTTTCGGCTTGCGGTTTCGGCTCGCCGTCTGCAAATCCTATAATGCAATGTCCGATGCCGATGTATTCGCCCTCTATGCCGAGTGATTTAAGAATTTCTTTGCCCTCTTTGCTTTCAAATTCCTCCTTGGCACGGTGAATCCAGCAGCTGCCAAGCCCAAGTGCGTGGGCAGCAAGCATAAGGTTTTCCATAACAAGGCTGCCGTCATAAATTGCCGTGCGGCAATTTTTGTTTGCCAAAACTATAAGCACGCACGGAGCACCGTAAAACGGGTCTGTGTCTGCACCCATAATATCCGCGTTCATTTTTGCAAGCTTGTTGCGCATCTCTTTGTTTGTAACCTGAATGATGATCGGCGATTGCGCTCCCATTCCGCTTGGCGCATACAGGCCGGCGTTTATAATTTTGTCTATAATCTCCTGCGGCACAGGTGCGCTTTTATATTTTTTTACGCTTCTTCTGGTTAAAATATCGTTAATTGTGCTTTCCATAATCAATGCTTCCTTTCCTTTTCGGCGCAATATATATGTTATAAAATTATATATTATAAATAGCCTTTAATATTATTTTATCACCTAATCGCAAAAAGTAAAGCGGCATGGCATAAATTGTGCCTTGCCGCTTTGTGATTTTTATTGCTGCTTTGTGTGCTCGTCAAGCGTTAAATAATATGCAGGCAAAAATTCCTTTTTGAAATATTGCACTTCGGGCATATCAATATCATCAATCAGCTTTTCCTGTGCTTCAAGTGCTTTTTCAAATTCTCGGTTGCCCATTCGGGTTTCGTTGATGCATTTTATGAGCGCGTCTATTCGGTCTGCCGCTTTCACAATTGCCCACAGCTCGGCATCCTCTTCCGCTTTGTTAAAAAGAGGGGAGTAGTCGTCTCTGAACTCCTCAGGCAATAAATTTAAAAGCCTGTTTCCGGCAAGCGTTTCAATATTTTTATAAGCGTCTTTAATATCGCTGTTAAAATATTTAACGGGAGTGGGCATATCGCCGGTTATAACCTCGGTCGTGTCGTGATAAACGGCAAGCAGTGCGCATCTTTCGGCATTGTAGCTTTTGCCGAATTTTTTGTTGCCTATAATGCAAAGCGCATGCGCAATAACCGCCACGCTTTGGCTGTGCTCGGCAATGTTTTCCTTTGCCGTGTTTTGCATCAGTGCCCAGCGGTCTATCAGCCTCATTCGGCTCACCATTGCAAAAAAGTTACTCATCCTTTTCCGCCTTTGCAATCTCTATTCCAAGCTCGCCGAGCTGAATATCATCAATATCAGCAGGCGCGCCGCTCATAAGCTCGCTTGCATTTTGAACCTTGGGGAATGCCGTAACATCTCTCAGGCTGTCTGCACCGCAAATCAGCATTGCAAGTCTGTCAAGTCCGATTCCCATTCCGCCGTGCGGAGGCGCGGCATATTTGTATGCGTCAACAAGGAAACCGAATTTTGCGTTAATTTCCTCTTGCTCCATTCCGAGCAGCTCAAACATTTTGTTTTGCAGCTCACAATCCGTGATTCTCATTGAGCCGGAGGAAAGTTCCGTGCCGTTGAGCACCAGGTCAAATGCCTGTGCACGCACCTTAGCTTTGTCCGTGTCAAGATAGGGAATGCATTCCTCCATAGGCATGGTGAAGGGGTGATGCATTGCCAGCCATTCGCCGGTTTCTTCGTCATATTCAAAGAAGGGCATTTCCGTGATCCAAAGGAAATTCCATTTGCCCTCGGGAATTATATCAAGCTCTTTGGCAATGATAAGGCGCAGTGCTCCCAAAACGGAAAGCGTAAGCGCTTTTTTATCGCTGACGATGAATACGCAGTCGCCTTTTTCCGCACCGAGCGCCGAGAGAAGCTCTTCAAGTTGACCCGCTGCAAGGAATTTGCCGAAAGAGCAGTTCGGCACTTCGTCTGCCCAGCGAACATATGCAAGCCCCTTTGCGCCGATTCCCTTGGCGGCGTCGGTAAGCTTGTCTATCTTTTTGCGCGAATATGTGCCCGCGGCATTTTTGGCAACAATTGCCTTAACAACTCCGCCTGCTTCGATTGCATTTTTGAAAACGGCAAAGTCTGTTTTGCACGCCCAATCGGTGATGTCCTCAATAAGCATATCAAAGCGGGTGTCGGGCTTGTCGGAGCCGTATCTGTTCATTGCCTCTTCAAAGGTCATCCTTTTGAGCGGAGTTTCAATATCGATTTCTATTGTTTCTTTCATAAGCTTTTGAATAAAGCCCTCAGCCATCTGCATAATGTCCTCGGTGTCAACAAAGCTCATTTCAAGGTCGATTTGCGTAAATTCGGGCTGGCGGTCCGCTCTTAAATCCTCATCTCTGAAGCATCTTGCAAGCTGAATATATCTGTCAAATCCCGAAATCATCAAAAGCTGTTTGTAAATCTGCGGGCTTTGCGGCAAAGCGTAAAATTTGCCGTTGTGAATTCTGCTGGGCACAACATAATCGCGTGCGCCCTCGGGGGTTGATTTAATCATCATCGGTGTTTCGATTTCGATAAAATCGTTGGCATAAAAATATTCCCTTGCGATTTTTGCGATTTTGTGGCGCATTAAGATGTTTTTTGTAAGCTCCTCGTTGCGCAGTGCAAGATATCTGTATTTAAGCGTTGTTTCGTCGCCCACCTCGCTTGCCTTTGAAATTTCAAACGGCGGTGTTTGCGCTTTTGAAACTATGCGCAGTTCGGAAACGGCAACCTCGATTTCGCCAGTCGGCAAATCGGGATTCTTGCTTTCACGCTCGCAAACCGTGCCTTTAACCGCAAGCACATATTCGCTGCGCACGCTCTGCGCCTTTGCAAATATATCTCTGTCTGTTTTATCGCTGAAAGAAAGTTGCACAATGCCTGTTCTGTCTCTCAAATCAATAAAAATCAGGTTTCCTAAATCTCTCTGCCTTTGCGCCCAGCCGAAGAGGATAACCTCTTTGCCCTCGTCCTTCAGCGTAAGCGCGCCGCAGTAATTCGTTCTTTTAAGTCCTTTTATGCTTTCCATTTTTTTGCCTCCGCAAATTATTCGGGTTTGTTTAAACCGAAAAGAGAATCAAAGTCAAATTCTTCGCCGTTAATTTTAAGATCGTCAAGCTCGCTTGCAAGAGTTGTGCTGTAATATCCGCTCACAAATGTTTGCAGCGCAAGCTCCGTTTCCTCGCCGGTTTGCATATTTTTCATAACGGCAAGTCCGTTTTCCACTTCGTCGTCGCCAAGCACCATGGTGTATTTGGCGTTAAGCTTGTCTGCATATTTCATTTGTGCTCGCAGGCTTCTGCCGTTTAAATCATAAAGGCAGGTGAAGCCCTCTTCGCGCATATCCTTAGCCAGCTCAACGGCTTTAAGGGTTGCTTTGTTGCCGAGCGCGGCAATAAACAAATCCGGCTGAGCCTCTTTGGGATATTCGCAGCCCTGTGCCTCCATAAGAAGCATAAGCCTTTCGATTCCCATTGCAAATCCGAGCGAAGGAGTGCTTTGGCCGCCGAGTTCCTCAATAAGGCCGTCATATCTGCCGCCGCCGCAAACGGTGCCTTGGGCGCCGATTGAATTTGAAACAAATTCAAAAACGGTTTTTGTGTAGTAATCAAGCCCGCGAACGATTTTTGGGTCGATAGTATATTCTATGTTCATGGCGTTAAGATATTTTTTAACGCTTTCAAAATGCTCCTTGCATTCATCGCAAAGGTAATCGAGCATCACTGGTGCATCCTTTGCAATTTCTCCGCAAACGGGGGATTTGCAGTCTAAAATCCTCATGGGGTTTCTTTCAAGCCTGCCTTTGCAGGTGTCGCAAAGCTCATCCTTGCGGGCCGAAAAATATTCTTTAAGCGCAGCGTGATATTTTGCACGGCATTCAGGGCAGCCTATGGAATTTATGCGCAGGCTTAAATCCTTTATGCCGAGTTCTTTAAATATTGTGTCGGCCACGGAAATGATTTCCGCGTCTGCAAGCGGGGAAGCCGTGCCGAAGCATTCAATGCCGAATTGATGAAATTCACGCAATCTGCCTGCTTGCGGCTTTTCGTAGCGATAGCAGGAGGTGAGGTAGTAAACCTTTTGCGGCAACGCTTCGTTTGAAAGTCCGTTTTCGAGGAAGGATCTCGCCGCACCGGCAGTGCCCTCAGGGCGCAGCGTTATGCTTCTGCCGCTTTTGTCATCGAAAGTGTACATCTCTTTTTGAACAACATCGGTGGTGTCGCCAACACCTCTTTGAAAAAGCTCAGTGTGCTCAAAAACGGGTGTGCGTATCTCTTTGTAGCCAAAGCGGGATGCCACATCCTTTGCAGTCAGCTCTATATATTGGTTTTTATATGCCTCTTTGGGCAGCACATCTTTTGTGCCTTTGATTGCTTTTGTTATAAGTGCCATTTTAAGCAGCCTTTCGTTATAAGTTGCGGCAAGGTGCCGTAATCACAAAAACAGGGCGGGTTTGCACCTGCCCGTTTTTAATTATTTGTTTGATTGGTTGTAGCGCGGATTAACTATTTCGCGCCATTCAAAGTCGCCGCGCTCAACGCCTCTTATAAGTGTTTCCGCGGTTGCAATATTTGTTGCAAACGGAATGTTGTGCACATCGCAAAGCCTGAGCAAATCATTGTCGTTAGGCTCGTGCGGCTTGGGATTAAGCGGATCTCTGAAGAAAATCAGCAAATCTATCTCGTTGCAGGCAACGCGGCTTGCAACTTGCTGGCCGCCGCCGGAGCTGCCCGCCAAAAAGCAGTTTATGTTAAGGCCGGTTGCTTCGTGCACAAGCTTACCCGTCGTGCCCGTGGCACACAGGTGATGGCGGCTCATAATTCCGCAGTATGCAATGCAAAATTGAACAAGCAGCTCTTTTTTTGCATCGTGTGCTATAAGTGCGATATTCATAAAAAACCTCTCTTTGAAAGTTAAAATACAAAATATATTACATATTATTAAACTGTCAGCAATAAAATAATATCACATAAAACGCCGTGTTTCAATAATTTTGCCGAAATTTATACTGCTTCGGTAGGCATTTTTCGCTTTTTTGGCAAAATTCGTCAGTTAAGCAGAGTTCCCGTGTCCTGCGCGGGGGCTTCGTCTGTGTTATTTGAATAATAGTAATCTATTATTGAAGCCGTGATATCCGCCGTTGATGTGCCCGAGCCCGCAAGCTCGATAACGGATGCTATTGAAATTTCGGGATTGTCGTAAGGTGCAAAGGTGATAAGAAAACCGTTGTTTACTTTTTGGCCGTTTTTATAGACCTGCGATGTACCTGTTTTGCAGGCAACCGGGGTGCTGATTTTGTTGAAAACATGGCGCGGTGCACCGTCAGTGGCAACCATGCGCATACCCTCTCTTACTATTCTGAAGGTGTTGTCGGAAATCGGCAAATCTTCGGCAACCGTTGCGCCTGTTTCGTTTATGGAGCCGGTGGCCGTGTTGATTATCGATTTCACAAAATGAAGCTCATATCGTTTGCCGCCGTTTGCCACCGTTGCACAGTAATTGCTCAGCTGCAGCGGTGTGAAAAGGTTATCCGATTGGCCGATACCGCTTTGAATGGTGTCGCCCATTTGCCAGGTTTTGTTGTATTTTTCCGCGCTTGCCGGGCCTGCCAAAACGCCTGCCGCCTCGCTGATTTCAACACCTGTTTTTTCGCCCAGGCCAAACATGGAGGCGTATTCGTTCATCTTTGAAATGCCGAGCCTGTCGGCGCAGTTGTAGAAGAAAATATTGCAGGAATCGCGCAGCGCGCGCTTAACATTTTCATTTCCGTGCGCGCGGTTTTCAAGGCAGTGGAAGGTAATATCGAAATATTGGAAAACGCCGGAGCAGCGGAAAGTTGTATCCTCGCCGATAACACCCTCTTCAAGCGCTGCACACGCCATCATCGGCTTGAAGGTGGAGCCGGGGGCGTATGTGCCGAGTGCAAATCTGTTGAAAAGAGGCCGCCTTGAATTTTTTGCAAGCGATGAATAATCGCTGTAATAATCCATCAAATCATAGGTGGGGTAGGTTGCCGCGGCAAGAATTTCGCCGTTCGTAACATTTTCAACCACAACGGCGCCTGCGCTGTCTCTTATGCTTACTTCGTTGCAGGTTTCCTCAAGCTTTTGCTGTGCAAGCCTTTGCAAATCTTTGTCTATAGTAAGCACTATTGTGTTGCCCTGAATCGGGTTTTTCGTAACTTCTTCGGATATATTGCCATCTGCGTCAATCGTTATGGTAAGCTCACCCGGAGTGCCGCGAAGCTCGCTTTCCATCGCGGATTCGATTCCGCTTTCACCTATGGAATCGGTGATGCTGTAGCCGCTGTCTTTAAGCTCGGCGTACTCCTCGGCGTTTATCTTTCTTATTGTGCCCAAAATGTGAGGCGCAAGTGTGGAATCGGCGTATTCGCGGTAGGAAACGGCTTTCACATCCGCGCCTGCGTAATCGACTTTGTTCTCTTTAATGGCCGCCACGGTGGCGTCGCTCACATCATCGGCTATCGTTATGGGGTTTTCGATTGAAAACAGCAGCCTTGTAAGCTCATACCTTATGCCGCCTATTTTAAGCGCCTGTGCTTTGTCGTATTTTTCAAGGCCGTATTCCTCAACCATGGCGTCAAAGCAGTTTTGCGCGGTGGCATAGCTTTGCAGGTTAAACATATCCTTGCTTTTCATTGTTTTAACGGCTTTTTCATCATCCGTAAATTCAATGCTGTCGCCGTTTAACTGCAAGGGGAGGTTGTTTACATATTCCTCGCCGTTTTTATCGAAAAGATTTATAAGATTTGTGATAATTTTGTTTCTTGCGTCGTTATCGCTTCTGGCAGGAAAGTAAGCCGCGTCAAGCACAATGGAATTGCCCTGCCTGTTTGAAACAAGGGAATTGCCGTTTCTGTCCACAATTTCGCCTCTGGCCGCTTCAATCGGCACGGTGTATGTTTTAACGGCGTTGTTTTGCGCTTTGTAATATTCGGCGTTCACTATTTGAATGTCGTAAAGCGTGTAGCCGAAGCCGAGCACAAGCGCAATAACAAGAATTATTGCAATTGCCGAGCGGGCGGAAAAAAATCTGCTTTTGTGTTTCACGGGCGTTCCCTCCTTTCAAAAAAATATCAAATGCTTTGTTATCGTTTATTTGCGCAGGATTTAAATAATTATTGCTTTGCAAATAATTTGTTTTGCGGGGTGTAAAGCTTTTTCTTAATGCTCTTTATTGCCGCGTAAACAATCGGCGAAATCGCGATTGTGTAAATCGCACTGGGAATGTAAAAGGTGAAAAGCGAAAGCTCCGCGCCCTTCACATTTTTGATTATTATAAACATCAGCCAATAAAGGAAACAATAAAGCAATATAAACAGCGTGCTGAATATAAAATTTGTTATAAAGGTGTTGCGCAGAATATATGTGATAAATGCAGCGCCGAAAAAGCACATTATGCACATAAATATTGCATTAAAACCAAGATGCACCGCCGAGGAAAGATCCCACAGCATGCCGCCGAAAAGGGCAATCAGCGCCGCGGTTCGTTCGTCCTCCCCAATGCCTATCATCATGCAAACGGGCAGCAGCAAAAAGCACCTTGCGCCGCCTATTTCGATTGAAAGCCCGCTTGTGTTTTGAATCAAAGCCGCCAAGCATACCAAAATCACATAGCAAATTATTTTGCCGGTGCGCTGCCTGTAAGTTTGATCCATCACTGCCCCTCGCTTTCGTAATTCGTAAGCACAAGGCAGTTTGAAATGTTGTTTACATCCACACCGGGATTGATGAGCGCATAGGAAGCGATTGAAGCGTCGTCGCTGTTTATCTCCTCAACCGTGCCTATAATCAGACCCTCCGGGATTTTGCCGCTGATTCCCGCTGTGGCTATTATCGAGCCGTATGTAACGGATGTGCCGGAATCAAGGTTTGCCATTTTGCATTTGCCGTTTTTGGCAAGTGAGGCGTCGCCCGTAACATATGAAATTTCACCCGAAACGATTTCGTATGCCGAAACGGAAAAATCGGGGTCAAGTATAGTTTTAACAACGCTGTAAGTCGGGTAAGCTTTGTCGATTATTCCGACGATGTAGTTGCCGTAAAGCACCGCATCGCCCTCTGCTATGCCGCTCGCGGTGCCCTTGTTTATCGTGTAGGAGCAGAAAATGTCTGCGGCATCGCGGCTCACGGCCTTTGCCTCAACAAATTTATAATCCGGGTTTTCCTCTTTAAGCTCAAGCGCGTCTTTATAAAGCTTATTTTGTTTTTGCAGGTTTTCGTAGTCTGCAAGCTGGTCTTGCAGTGAGCCCACTTCGTTTTCAAGCTCGTTTATTCTGTTTAAATATTCTGAATTGCCCGTAGCCTCGCCGAAAACATAGGAAATGCCGTCCGATATTTTGGTGGCCACCCAGTTTGCCGGTGTGAAAACGGTGCCTATAATTCCGGATTGCGCGGTTTCGCCTCTGCCGTTTGCGGCGCAAATCAGTGCGCCTATAAGCAGCAGCGCAATAATTGCGGCAATCACTTTCAGCCGCTTGCTTTTTAAAAGCTCTTTCATTTTTTTATCTTGCCCTTCTCAGTTTAGCCGATGTGCCGATTGCCACAACATCCATCGGGTTTTCGGGAATATGAACCGCAATTTTAGTTTCTTTTGAAATAAGCTCCGGCAGCCCTCTTAAAAGCGCCGTGCCGCCCGTTATGTAAATTCCGCGGTCAATAATATCCGCCGCAAGCTCAGGCAGCGTAACCTCAAGTGTTTCCCTGATGGCTTCCACTATTTCGCCCACGGGCTCGGTGAGCACATTTCTGATTTCTTCGCTTGTGATTTCGATTTTGTTCGGCAGGCCGTCCGTTAAATTGCGGCCTCTTACCTCCATTGCGCCCTCGCCGTCATATTCGGAAACAGAGCCGATTTTGATTTTGATATCCTCTGCCGTAACATCGCCGATCAGCAGATTGTGCGCCCTTTTCATATGGTTGATTATAGCTTCGTTGAGTGCGTTGCCCGCGATTTTAACGCTTTTTCTTGCTGCAATTCCGCCGAGTGACATAACGGCAACATCGCATGTGCCGCCGCCGATATCAACCACCATTGAGCCTGCCGCTTCAAACACGGGAAGCCCTGCGCCGAGCGCGGCGGCCATTGGCTCTTCTATAAGCTCAACCTCCTGAGCGCCTGCGGCGCGTGCCGCGTCCTCAACCGCTCTGCGTTCAACCTCGGTTACGCCGCTCGGAACGGTGATAACCACTCTTGTTTTTGTGAACATAGAGGTTTTTGAAGATCTGTAAATAAAATTATGCAGCATATCCGCCGTCATATCGAAATCTGCTATAACGCCGTCCTGCAAGGGCTTAACGGCGATTATCGAGCCTGGCGTGCGGCCGATCATTGCCTTTGCCTCGTTGCCCGTTGCAAGCACGCGGCGCGATTTAACATCAACCGCAACAACGGATGGCTCCCTAATCAAAATTCTGCCTTTTCTGTCGCAAATCAGCGTGTTTTCAGTGCCGAGGTCAATGCCGATGTCTTTGGTAAGTATCATTTATAATTCTCTCACTTTCAAAACGAATGCCGCAGCATTCGGTGCGGTAAATTTTAATTACAAATATTATATATTAAATAAGATTATATCACAATACCAAAATTTAAAATTCACAAATTTTTTCAACAAATAATTTGCGTTTTTTCAGCGGCTCAAAAGGTTATGAAAATTGATATGAAAATATGAATAAAAAGAATAAAGCCGCCGCGTTTTCGGCGGCGGCGCGGTTGATATTTGATTTTGGAAATGTGAGCTTTTTGCTTTTAAAGTTCAATCGTGAATGTGTAGCCCTCTTTTTCGATATCGTCAATCACCCTGCCCAAAATATCCGCATTTGATTTTGAAACGGCGTGCAGCAGCATGATTTCACCGTCGTGCACTGATGAAGTTATGCGGTTGTAGGCCTCGGCTTCGTCGGGCTGGTTATCCCTGTCCCAATCCGCGTAAGCAAAGCTCCAAAACACACTGCGGTAGCCCAAATCCGCGGCAAGTGCAATTGTTTGCTCGCTGAAAGCGCCCTCGGGAAATCGAAAATATTTCATTTCGTATTGGAACATCTGTGCCACATAATCGTGCATCATCGTGATTTCGTCCGACGCCGTTTCAAGGTCGATTTGCGTCATGTTGTAATGATTGTAGCTGTGATTTCCCACGATGTGCCCCTCATTTATCATTCGGCGCACAAGGGTTGGGTTGTCCTTAACATAATCATATGTGCAAAAGAAAATCGCCTTGATGTTTTTTTCGGCAAGCGTGTCCAAAATCTGCGCAGTGTAGCCGTTTTCGTAGCCTTCGTCAAAGGTCAGGCAAATGCTTTTGCCCTCCGGCAAAAGCCATTGCGCGTTAAGCTCGCCGTATTTGTTTTGCAGGTTTTCAGGGTCGGTCGGGCGTTTGTGGTCCTTTATGTTTCCCGGTCCCCAGGTTACAGAGTCGCTGCTGTAATCCTTTATATCCATTCTGACTCCGGAGGCCTCCAGTGTAGTTTCCGCCACATTTGTGGAATTCTCCTCTGCCTTGTTTGTCGCTTCTTGCGGCGTTTCCCCGTTTTGCATCGAGCAACCCGAAAAAACAAGGCACGCGGCGGCTGCGCAGGCGATTGCGCGTGTTAAAATTTTTTCTTTTTTCATAAAAAAACTCCTCCCGCAATTATTTTTTGCGGAAGGAGAAATAATAAATGTGGAATTTTTTGAAATTTAATTTTGAAGTACGGTTTTTGCCGCAAGCTCGCCGCTTTTCGGCAGGAGCTTTGCAAAAAAAATATCAGTTTTTCTCGGCTTCCTGCACGCTTTTTTGCTTTAAATATGCGTTGATAAAGCCGTCTATATCTCCGTCCATAACAGCGGTGATGTTGCCCATTTCATAGCCTGTTCTGTGGTCTTTAGCCATAGTGTAGGGCATGAAAACATAGGAACGGATTTGGCTGCCCCAGGCGATTTCTTTTTGGTCGCCCTTAATATCCTCGATTTTTTCAAGGTTTTCGCGCTCTTTGATTTCCACAAGCTTTGATTTAAGCATTCTCATGGCAACCTCGCGGTTTTGGTGCTGTGATCTTTCGATTTGGCAGGAAACCACGATGCCTGTGGGAATGTGAGTAAGGCGAACCGCGGAGGAGGTTTTGTTTACCTTTTGTCCGCCCGCGCCGGAGGCTCTGTAAACATCCATTTTAATATCTTCGTCGCGGATGTCAACGTTAACATCATCGTCGATTTCCGGCATAACTTCAACGGAGGCAAATGATGTGTGCCTTCTGCCCGAGGAGTCAAACGGAGAAACGCGCACGAGGCGGTGAATGCCCATTTCGCCCTTTAAATAGCCGTATGCGTTTTCGCCCTCAATCAAAATCGTGGCGCTTTTTAAGCCTGCCACATCGCCGTCGAGATAATCAAGGGTGGAAACCTTGTAGCCGTGGCGTTCGCCCCAGCGGTTGTACATTCTGAAAAGCATTTCCGCCCAGTCCATAGCCTCCGTGCCGCCTGCGCCGGCATGAAAGGTGAGCAGGGCATTTTTACCGTCGTACTCGCCGCTGAGCAGGGTGGAAAGAGTAAGCGTTTCTATCTTGCTTTCAATTGAATCCACCGATTTTGTGCAGTCCTCAAGCATGCTTTCGTCGTTTTCCTCGTCTGCAAGCTCAATCATCATAAGTGCATCGTCATAATCGTTTTTAAGTGAATTGTAGCTCTCAAGCTTTGCTTTCAGGGCACCCGCTTTTTTCAGCACCTTTTGGCTGTTTTCGGTGTCGTCCCAAAATCCGGGAGCTGCGGCTTGCTCGTCAAGTTCTGCGATTTCTTTTTCAACATGGTCTATTGCAAGAGCCTCTTTTAAATTTGCAATCAGCTTTTCGGATTCAAGCAGCCTAAGCCTTAAATCTTCAAATTCTATCATAATTTTGCTGCCTTTCTGCCCGCGGGGCAATGAAATATAATAATGTTACTGATATCTCTTAAAATTGTATATGCTATTATATACAAATTCGCACCTCTTTTCAAGGTGTTATCGTTAAAAATATATTTACTTATTTTTAACTAATATGTTGATTTTGTATGTTAGATTAAGTTATAATTAAATGACAAATTATAAGCATAAATCGAAATTTTGCCGCTTTCGGCTGAATTTCAATTTGATAAACAGGAGCAAATTATATGTCTTTATATGATAACCAAAAATGCCCCGTTTGCGGGGAGCTTTTTAAAGAGGGCGATGATGTCGTAACCTGCCCGATTTGCGGCACTCCTCATCACAGAAGCTGCTATAAAAAGCTCGGCACCTGCGCAAACGAAAGCCTTCATTTGAAAGGCTTTGTTTATAACAGGCATGAAAAAGAGGAAAAATCCGAGCCTGCACAGCAGGAAAACAGGCCGCCGATAAATCCGTTTGACCCGCTGAATGAAAATCGGCAGGCAGGCGCGGACGGGCAAAGCACAGGCAACCGCGCGCCGCAGGGCTCGCCGTTTATTGCTTTTCAGGCTCCCGGTGCGGCAAGCAATATTCCAAACGGATATGTTGTTAATAAAAACGAAAAGATAGACGGCGTTTCCGTTGCCGACGAGGTTTCGGCAATCGGCCCGAATTTTGCTAAGTTTATAGATAAATTCCGCCGCGGCAAAAAGGTTAATTGGAATTGGTCGGCGTTTGTTTTCGGCCCTTATTATCTCTTTTTCCGCAAAATGTATAAGCCCGGAATTCTGTTTATCGCAATCGAATTTATCGTAAGGCTTGTTGTAAGCGTTGTTTATCAAAATCAGCTCACCGCGTTTTTAAACGGCACGGCAAAGATTTTGGGCAATTCCTCCGTAGTAACTGCGGAGCAATCTCAGCAAATCGCGGAGCTTACGCAGTCAACGGGCATAACCGTGCCCACCTTAATTGTGTTTTTTGCAATTGTTGCCGTTCATATAATTATTGCCCTTGTTGCAGATAATCTTTATCGCAAAAAGATTGCCGAGCTTGTTAAGGGCGTGGATGAAAAGCTGGAATCGGGTGCGGATATCACAATGAATCCGCTTATGGGCTCAAACGGCGATATGCCGCAGTCCGAAATGAGGCGCCTTTTCATTGCAAGCAGGGGCGGAGTAAGCTTTTTTGCACCGTGCATTGCTTATTTTGCAATCGGCATTTTGGAAAGCCTTATGAATTTCTTTTAAACATTAAACGAATATTTTGCCGAATTTCGGCATGTAAAAATTAAAATCTGATATTATCAAGGAGGATAATGTTTTGAAAGTAAGAAAAGCCATAATTCCCGCAGCGGGCCTCGGCACAAGAGTGCTTCCCGCGTCAAAAGCCGTTCCAAAGGAAATGCTCAACATCGTTGATAAGCCCGCAATTCAATATATTGTTGAAGAGGCTTTTGATTCCGGCATTGAGGAAATCCTTATTATCACAAACAGAAATAAGGGCGCCATTGAGGATCATTTTGACCATAATTTCGAGCTTGAAGCAAAGCTTGCCGCAAACGAAAGCAAAAAGGATATCTATGAGGATGTGCTTGCCTGCTCGAATTTCGGCAATATCTATTTCCTGCGCCAAAAGGAAACAAAGGGCCTCGGCCACGCGGTGCTTTGCGCAAAGAACTTTGTCGGCAACGAGCCTTTTGCGGTGCTTTACGGCGATGATGTTATCCTCTCAAAAACAGAGCCGTGCACAAAGCAGCTTTGCAACGCTTATGAAAAATACGGTAAAGGCGTAGTGGGCGTTAAGGAAGTGCCCGGTATGGCAATCACAAGATACTGCTCGCTTAAAACAGAGCATCTTGAGGGTAATTGCTACACCTGCACGGATATGATAGAAAAGCCTAAGCCGGAGCAGATTATGGGCAATTTTTCCATTCTCGGCAGAGTTGTACTTCCGCCGGAAATTTTCGAAATTCTTGAAAAAACTCCGCTCGGTACGGGCAATGAGCTTCAGCTTACGGACGCTATGAAAACCCTTGCTCAAACACAGGGCGTTGTTGCGGTTGAATATGAGGGCGTTCGTTACGATATGGGCAATAAATTCGGAATTTTGGAAGCCAATATCGAAGTCGGTCTTCACCATCCCGACACCAAGGATGAACTTAAAGCCTATATTAAAAAAATCGCGGCGCAGCTTGATTAAGAGGCAGAGTCAAGCCGTATTTCGGCCGGCTTAAGCTGCTTGCGATGCTTTAAGATAAGAGGGAAAATTTTGAACAATTTTAATAATTCAAACAATTTTAACGGTTATAACAATAATTATAATAACAGTAACAATTTTAATAATTACAATAAATTTAACTATTATAATCCGAATAACGGCGGCGGATATTATCCTAATAACGGCTTCACGCCGAACGGCGGGCAGGATTATCGGCAGGAGCTTTATTATAAGCAGCAGGCAAAGGCCCAGCGAAAGGAAATTCGCTCGCTGGGCAATATTATCGGCTGCTGTTTGTTTCTGTTTTTGGCCGTTCAGCTTGCCGCAAGCCTTGCGCTCAGCTCAAATTCCGCGCTTTATCAAAAATATCAAAGTTCGTCTGTTTTTCAGGATTGCTTCGGCACGATATTTGTTGAATTTCTTGCTCTTGCCGTTCCTTTTGGATTGATGGCATTGATAAATAAAAAACGCTATATAGGCTCGCTTGTGCCCGCAAAGCAAATGCCCGCCGCGGACTTTTGCCTTTGGGTGGGTGCCGGAATGGCATGCTGTATCGGTGCGGATTATGTTGTGGGTGTGCTTTCGGCACTTTCACAAACAACGGGATATGAGCTGACTCAGCCCGATTCGCCGGATATTACAAGCGTTTTCGGCTGCTTGGTTGCAGTTGTTGCCACTGCGATTGTGCCTGCAATTTGCGAGGAGTTTGCTTTGCGCTGCTGTGCACTCGGCATTGTTAAAAAATACGGCAAAGCCTTTGGCGTTGTTGCCGTTTCGATTGTGTTCGGCCTTATTCACGGCAATATAATTCAGTTTATTTTCGCCACTCTCGTCGGTCTTATTTTGGGCTATGTTACCGTTCGCACGAATTCCGTTGTGCCGGCAATGTTTATTCACGGCTTAAATAACGGAATGAGCGTTGTTTGCAGCATTGTGCAATATGCAATCGGCGAAAATGCGGTTGATGTTGCAAATTATGCGCTTTTCGGCTTTTGGCTTGTTGCAGGCGGCATTTGCATTGTGATTCTTGCCGTTAAAAAGCAAATCGTTTTTAAGCTTGATGCGCAGGATAACACACCTTATGCAAACACCACCGCCCAAAAGCTTGGCGCGTTTTTCTCTTCACCCGTGCTCATTCTTTCGGCACTTTATTTTGTTGTGTCCGTTATCACGAGCATAAAAAAGGTGTGATATGCAGGGTTTTATGCAGCGTGCCGCAGAGCTTGCGGCAATCAGCGCGGCAGAGGGCGAAGTACCCGTCGGCGCTGTTGTGGTTAAAAACGGAATAATAGTCGGCGAGGGGCGCAATCGGCGCGAACTGAGCAAAAATGCACTCAGCCATGCGGAAATAGAGGCAATAAACAATGCCTGCCGCACTCTCGGCGGTTGGCGGCTTTGGCAATGCGAATTGTTCGTCACTCTTGAGCCGTGCCCCATGTGTGCCGGCGCAATAATAAATTCGCGTATCAAAAAGGTTACTTTCGGCGCATATGATAATAAGGCGGGCTCCTTCGGCTCCGTTATAAATTTCAACGATCTGCCCTATAATCACAAGCCCGAAATAATCGGCGGGGAATATGAAAATGAGTGCGCGCAGTTGCTGTCAAACTTCTTTGCCGATTTGCGCGAAAAACGCAGGAATGCGGTTAAAAATTCACTTTAAAGGTAAAGAATATGGCAAAAAGCAGAATTGCTTATTTGGATAAAATTAAGGGAATTTCAATATTGCTTGTGGTGTTTTGTCATTCCGTTATGCTTTCGGCGGGCGGCGTTCTCGGCAATATTGTTATGTGCGTTGCGTGGGGAGCGGTGCCATGCTTTTTTATGGTTACCGGTGCTCTTTTGAACAATGCGCAAAAATTTGATTGGAAAAAATATTTTGCCCGCTTTTTCAAGGCTTATGCCGTGCTTGCGGTGTGGAAAATAATTTATTTGCTCGTAACCTGCACTTATGCCAAGGTTGATATTTCGATTTCAAAGCTTTTTGAATATGTTTTTCTTTTCGGCAATTTGGACGGCGTTAAAACCGGCGCCATGTGGTTTATGACGGCATATTTGCTGGTGCTTTTGTTTTATCCGCTTACTTGGCATTTAATGCACGGCGGCAAAGGTGCCGAGGCGGCATTGCTGATTGCGGCCGCAATCGCACTTTTCGGCGGAATTTTGCTCAATTCGCTGAATTTGTGCTCGGAATTGCTCACGGATTTGTTTGGCAGAAAATTCCCCGATTTTTCAAATGCCGAAAGCATTTTGCCGCTCGGCAATTATAAAAATATGCTCTTTTATTTCATTGCAGGCGGCTTTGTGATGAATAAAAAAGAAAAAATCAAAGCTTTTTTTGCCGAAAAAGGCTTCAGGCGCATCTATCCTGCGGCAGCGTTTTTTATCGGCACGCTTGGGTTAATGCTTATCAAAAAATACTATGCAGGCACATTTGAATGGGCGGGCGTTTATGTTAAAAACGGCTACGGCCGGCTTTCAACCGTGTTTGTGGCGTTCGGTATTTATTTCGGCTCGGCGCTTTATCTCAAAAAACTTAAAATGCCGGTCGTTTCGCTTCTCGGTCGCTCCACACTCGGTATATATTATCTGCACTATATGCTGCTTTCGGTGATCTCGTATTTTGAAATCGTGCCCGTGCAGTATTATTCGTTGCTTGCAAATGTTGCTAAAACAATAGTCGTAACGGCGGTTTGCCTTTGCATTTCGCTTCTTTTGAAAAAAATACCCGTTTTGAAAAATCTTGTTGAATAATATAAGGCGGTGCTTTTATGGAATATAAAAGATTTGAAAACACAATTATAGCTCGGCTTGATAAGGGCGAGGAAATCCTTTGCGGGCTTGAAAAAATCTGCAAAGCGGAAAAGATAAAGCTTGCAAGCATCGCTGCGCTCGGCGCGGTTAATGATTTCACAGTCGGCGTGTTTAACACGGATGAGAAAAAGTATTATTCAAACAGCTTTTCGGGCACCTTTGAAATCGTTTCTCTCACCGGCACGGTCAGCACAATGAACGGCGAATATTATGCCCATCTGCATATGAGTGCCGGCAATGATAAGGGCGAGGTTTTCGGCGGCCATTTAAATAAGGCAGTAATCAGTGCCACCTGCGAAATGGTTATCACCGTTATAAATGGCAGTGTGGATCGCAGCTTCAGCGATTCTGTCGGGCTTAATCTTTTTGATTTTAATAAATAATGAAAGCGGAAAGCAAGGTTGTCTTTTATGGAATTTAAGTATGATACGCAGCTGCTCATTGAGGGGCATGATCTTGATGAGGACGCAATTAACGATTATTTTGAGGAAAATTTTAAGGGCGATTGCCTGCTTGCCGTTGGTGACGAGGATTTGATTAAAATTCATTTTCACACAAATGAGCCATGGAAGGTGCTTGAATACTGCGCAGGCCTCGGCGAAATATTCGATATCGTTGTTGAGGATATGGATAGGCAGTCACGCGGCCTGAAAGGTTGATTTTCTGCCTGCGGTTCACATTAAAATTAAATCCATAATTATGTAAATAGCATAAATATTATTTGTTGTTCATCTGTTTATCGCCTTATCGCCTTGGGTAAATATTAAAACGTATTTGTGCGTTTAAGCGATAAAAAAGTAACTGCACCGGCTGTTGTCGGCGCAGTTTTTTTGTGCCCGTTTCGCGGCGGGCATCGGGATTGCCGTTTAGCAATCATCAGTTAATCTTATTTCATTGATTCTTCATAAGCCTTGATCATTTTCTTACTATTGCTACCTGCACGGCTCGTAAGGTTTTGAAGGGTTTTAGTGACTGTTGTTCCGGCTTTTAAGTGTATCTCAAAGCGTGTTATTTCCTCGTCGGGATAGACTGTAATATCGCTTATATATCGGTCAACAAACGCTCTGTCGATTTCCTCACCGTCAATGTGCTTTTCCGCCGCTTTCAGTATGGTTTTGATTTCGGCAAGTTCTTTTTTCATCTCTCGCTCGGTTTTTGATGTTTTTTTCAGTGCGTTTATTTTTCTCTCAATGTCCTTGATTTCGTTATCGCAGTCGGCAGTCATTCGTATGAATTCGCTGTCGTCCATTCTTCCGTCAGCATTGTATTGCAATAGCTTCGCTTTCATTTTTTGCCGTGTGATAAGTTCTTGGTTCAGCCTGTTAAGCTCGTCCTTGTTTTCGTTTGTGTCAAGGACTTCGGATACAAGTTTTAACACACACGCCGAGAGTTCCTCAATATGCTGTTGCCCCGATTTGAAAATATCTTCGATAATCGGCTTAATTTCGCTTTCATAAATCGCTCGGCTCGGACAGCTTGATGCACCATTTTTTATCTTACCCGAGCATACCCACTTTGAAATTTTCTCTCCGCCCTTGCTTACTGCGTCCTTTCGATAGTAGGGCATACCGCAGTGCGCACATATCAGTTTGCCTGTCAGTAGGTTTTGATGCACCGTCTTGTGCTGTGCCGTGATTACATCCTGGCTTCGCATATACAGCACTTCGTTTGCCTTGTCCCACAATTCCTCGCTGACGATTGCAGGTACTGTTTCACCGCTTTCATCTTTATACATAACCCATTCTTCCTCAGGCAAAAACTTTTGTTTTTTGGTGAACAGGTCAGTAATTCGCACCTTGTTTCCGGCATAGTAGCCTTTGTATTTCGGGTTGCGTATGATGTTGCTCATCGTTGAGTGGGAGAGCATTTTGCCCTTGGAATTTCGTATTCCCTTTTGGTAAAAATGCTTTTCCATTTGCTTCATACTGAATTTTCCCGTGGCATACATTTCAAACAGCTCTCGCACAAAGTCGGCTTGCGTTTCGTCAATCATCAGCTTGCCGTCTTTTTTGATGTAGCCGTACATATTATTTGTGCCGAGTACAGTCCCTTTTTTGATAGCTTGCTGATGACCAAATCGTACACGATTAGAAATTTTTCTCGACTCGTCTTGCGCCATTGATGACATAATCGTAAGCCTTAATTCGCTGTCCTCGTCAAGTGTATTTATGTTGTCATTTTGAAAATACACAGCCACTCCGCTTGCTAAAAGTTCACGGGTAAAGCGAATACTGTCCAGCGTGTTACGGGCAAATCTTGACACCTCTTTGGTTACAATCAGGTCAAACATTCCTGCCTTTGCGTCCTCAATCATTTCGTTGAAACGCTCACGCTTTGCAGTCGACACGCCCGATATGCCCTCGTCAACATAGCCGTCAACATATTCCCAATTCGGATTTTTCCTAATGAAATCGGTGTAATATGTTATTTGGTTATCAAGTGAATTTAACTGAACATTAAAATCCGTGCTGACACGAGCGTAAAATGTCACTCGCAACGGCAGGTTCATAAAGTTGATATTTTCTTTCCTTATTCTCTCACGAGTTGAATATATATCCATATTTTTACTCCTTTCCAAGCAGACAATATCACAAACAATTTCTATTATCCAGCTTTATTTTACAGTATTTCACCCCTGCGTTCATTAGGGGATTGATACCTGTTTTGGTAATGTTTTACAGAGCTTTTTAGTTCGGCTTTCCGTATCTGCGATTGACTTCCACGCTGATTTTACCCATCAATTTGCGATAGGTTTTGTCGTCAATGGCATTTTGATTTAGCAGCGTATTTGCAAAATGCTGCATCCAAAGCTCCGTGCTGATTCTCTCATCGGCAATGTTTTGTGTATTGATTTTCAGCTCACTCCCGCTTGATTTTTCAATACTATTATTGCCTGATGCTTTAGAATTTATTTCCTTTGCTGCCATAAGGCAACACGCTTATTTTAATTTTATATCTGCCTCCTTTAATTTGATGTACCTTTCGTTGTAAATTTGTAGTTCATATTAACCTCCGTTTTTTGTTCACAGGCTTGCACAAATCGCCTGTAAGCTGTTTTTAGTTTTTGCTTGGCTTGTTTTACTCTGTTTTTGAGCAAACTCGTCAATTTTTGCTCACAGCGTTGTCAAAATAGCTTGATTTTTAATCATCATACCGCAACACTCAAGTGAATACGCAAAAGCCTTGATTTTCTGCGAAAAAAGCCCCAGACCGCATACGAATTTGGAATCATACGCAAAAGTATTACGAATTGAAAAGCCGACAGGCTTTGCCGGACGGCGTTTTCGGGCATTTCAATGCCCGAAAATCATACCCCTTTATCCTGCTTTAAAATCGACGGCTTGAAATTTGCTCAAAAGCCCACTCAAAAGCCATCAATTTTCGTTTCAAAAATCATAAAATTTCAAAATCAAAGCCTTTCATATTCTTTGTCGATAAACCCTAAAGCACGGTGCATTAAATCTTGTTGACCGTGTATAGATTGCTCTTTTGCTCGCCGCCGATAAACCGCTTTGAGATCGTTATGTACCCGCCGCTTTCAAGCGAACGCAAAACTTTTCTGCAAGTAGATGCACACATCGAACAACTTTTTGCAATCATAGGCACCGACCAAAAACTTTGCCCTGCCGAGTCCTTTGCACGAACGAGAAAAGAATAAACAATGAACTCGTTGGGCGATAACCGTTCATCAAAAATCCTGTTCGGCAAAAGAAAAAAATGACCGCTGCAATTTTTACGCATAAGAAAACCTCCTTCCAAATTATTCGAGAGAATATTTTTATAAAGTGAAAACCAAAAAGAAAAACACCGTTCAAAAAAACTCCCTCTACTATACAGAGAAAAATCCTCATTTTGTTCGGGTGTTTTTCAAAATTCTTTACACCTTGTTTACATTTAATTTCACCACGGCAAAAAATACCCCTCTATAATACGGAGAAAAATTCAAGTTTTGTTGATGTGTTTTGAGAAAAAATTATAAAAAATAACCAGCACTTTAAAAATGCTGGTTGTGAATAAATAATCCAATTATTGTTTGATCTTTTTAAATACAAAAATATATTCGTGTTTAAACAAATAGAAATCACTTGCTAAAGCTCTATATCTCCAAATTGCTTTTTGATTAGATTTACCTTTTGTTTCGTCAAAATTTTTAACCAATATTGCTTTCATTTTAAATCCACGCATCATAAATAAATTCATACAATAAAAACCAAGTGGCACTATTTCGCTATTTGCGTATTTATCACCGATAACAACTGCACAGTATCTGTTTTTTTCAAGGTATTGCGATGTGTTATCAATAACTTGTCCAAAAGAATTAAGAAAATCGTTTAATGTTTCGCAATTTGACAGGTCATTTTCATTGTCGCTAAATTTTATAATATCCCAATACGGCGGATGGTAAATTATAAACTGGACTTTATCAATACCAAACTGCTGTAATTTTTCTCCTATATTTACAGTTCTGCTGTCACCAATAATGATTTTACCTTTTGTATCTAGATTTTTCTCTTCAAGCAATAATTCCTGAGTGTTTTTAGCAACATCTTCCTGTAATTCTATACCGATTGAATTTCTGCCAAGCCTTTGAGCTTCAATTAAAGATGTGCCGCCACCGGTAAATGGGTCTAATATCCAATCACCTTTTTTAGTATATCTTCTAAATAACTGATTTGGGATTTGAGGGACAAAATTACCATGATAGCTTGCATTATGAACACCGGATTTATCTCTTTTATCAAATATCCAAAGTGAATCAGTAAGAATATCATCGTATTCTTTCCACTTTTTCATATCCAAATCGTTATACTTTGCCATTGTTTTTATCCTTACTTTTCAAATTTCAAATGTTTCCTAAATTCTATAGGATCGTACCAAAAACAACCAACACAACCGTTTTCTGCTTCGTTATGATTTTCATCACCACAATAAAAAGACATTGGGTATCCTAATTTCTTTGCATCATACCGTTTACCGGTCTTTCTGCATTCTTTGCAAAATTGTCTTTTGGCATCATTAGCCGCTTTGCTTAAAGGTTGAAAATCTTCAAATTTTTGTGATGCAGTATTCATAACATCGGCGTCATTTTTCCAACCGTTTTTGTGATCAACCTCCGGTTTTGATGTGCCCAAGACTACACAGCGTTGCTTTTGATAATATGCTTTAATATCTGCACGAATAGTTTGACTGCCAATCCATTCTTCTTCGCCTTTAAATCCGTCAAGTTTAATTCTGTCGACACTGTTTCCGGGAGTAATTGATTTATCGAATTTAACAATATACTTTTTTGCAATAGAAGACTCTTTTCTGCACCACGATGCTCCGTTTTGAAACATCAAGTCTGCATATTCTCCTACAAATTCTGTTTTTGATACCCAACGACTAAAACCGTTTTCATCTGGCTGTGCAAGTTTTTCAAACAAATAAGGCTTAGAGCCAACAGCAAATGGTTTCATAATATTTTACCTCTAATTTCAAGATAAAATAATTATAACAGAAAAATGGCAACTTCACAATATGCAAAGTTGCCATAGTACTATTTCCTGATTAAACAGTGTAGATATTCCGTTGTAGTATTTGCTTTTATGTTTCTGTTCTTATCCGTATCCGCCTTGAATCTGCGATATTCTTGCTCAAACCTTTGATATTCACCATATTTTTCCATTGTATGTTGAATTACATCAAATGGCATTAATCCTTCGTTATTATAGCTTAAGAATATGTACTTAAAGTCAGCTTTTCTTAATACATCATCAAACGCATCAACTACCGTTCTTGGTGAACAAAACAGGCTCTTTTGACTTGAATAATCTCTGAGTCCTGTCTTTCCGTGAAGTTGAGGATCATCATATCTTGCAATAGTTTCAAGTACGTGATAATTAGTGCAGTATTGTCGAGCGTTATATGGTGGATCTAAATATAGAATATCTCCGCCAATAGTTGAAATTATATCTGAAATGTTTTTGTTATATGCCTTGCTTTCTTTATCTCCATCAATAATAGGCAATAACTCTAATTGAAATTCTTTTGCAGCAGATTTTTTTACCTTTTTTAGGAAAGCACCATACACTGACGCAGTATTTGCATATTTATCAATCGAGTTGATTAAACTGGCAAGCAAATAATAATATTGCGACTCATCTATTTCTCCACATTTTTTTAATTGCTCAAGTTCAATTCTGATTGAGTCACACTTCATTCCGTTTTCATCAGTAAAATATTGTCTTCCACTGCCTGAGCCTGCACAATAATTTTTATAGATAAAGCCTTCAGTTCCGGCAAGTTGATTTAAAGATTCAGCTATTTCTGCACTCAACGGTGGGACATTTTCTATGTAATGCTTATTCAATACATAGCTGTAATATTGAATATCATTAGAAATTACTCTGTAGCCGTTTTCTTTAAATGTTTTTCCTACAACACCGGTTCCTGCAAACAAATCGGCAAATACCTTGCCGTGTACATTCGATCCTGCAACATCAGCAATAGTAGTTGTTAAAAAATCCATTAAAGAATATTTTGATCCAATATAATTCAACCCCTCACCTCGTTTCTAACATACTATACCATAGTTTAGCCAATATATCCAGTGTTAAAATACCTTTTTGAAGTAAATATTATCATCATCTGTTTTGTAAGTTATTAATGAAGTGGGATTAACTTTGAAATTTCTAGTATTTGTCCAAAATAGCGTTTCACAGTGTTCCCTAAATGACTGTAATGCTTGTAGAGTTTTGAATTCTTTTGTGATAATTACAGGATTAATTTTAACTGTTTTTCTTGGAAATGTTGGAAGGATGTAGTTGCGCATCCACTCAATATACCAAGAAATTTGATTGTCAATAATTTCGTTATATGCTTCAACACATTTTAGTTCGATAATATTTATTGTTACCGAATTTTCTGTTATTTGCATAGTAGCAACATCAATTCGTTGCATTCCTACACCGCAAGAAACTTCATTGCCAATCCAAAGATCATCAATGTCTTCAAGTAAAATAGATTTTAATGGTTCTTTATCAATGTTTTGAACAATATACGCCTGTAAATGTGATTCGCATTTGTTATTTCTCCTATCTTTATATAGCAATCTTGGTAAAATATCTAATTCGCTTCCTTGTCCGACATAAATTCTTTCAACATCACTTGCAACAATTTCATTATTTTCAAATGAAAAGAAATTAGATTCTAAATACTCATCATTATTCTTCGCTGACAATAGTATTTCTAATCGTCTTGCTTCATTATCAGTTATCATTGTACAACCGCGATTGCCCTTTAATTTTCTGTATATTAAGCTCCAGCACATATCACTTGGATGCTGTACACAGACTAAACTGTCGAGTGCCTCGTGTTCAGATATCCCTTTTGCATAAACTTTATGTGGTCTTATTAAAACTCTAAAGTTTAATGATTTTCCTAATTCTTCAGTTAAATAATGATTTGAGTTTGGTTGATAGAATGCTTCGCTTGCTGCTTCAAATATACCAAAAAACATACCTGAATTATTATTGCTTGATTGTAAGTAAAATATGATTTTATCGCCAATCCGTATTCTAGAAACATCTGCAATCATTGCGGCTAAATTTCTTTCAGCTGATGAAGTAATTTTTCCTTCGGTTTTCTTTCTTGGATTCGCATATTGAGCATCAATTAAAAATGGAGCATCGTTTGATGAACCTGTTCCGGCGAACAAGTATTCAAGATGAATTTTTATTGTTTGTTCATTTACAATAAATACGTGAGTCATACGACATCCTCTATTAAAAATTAATTTAAAATTTTTTGTGGTTTGTAAGTTTATTTACAAGATAATAGTAACAGAAATAATGCTTTTATTCAAGTTGTTGTTAATGTATCTGTCAATATTTACAATTATATATGCTGTTTGTTATTGCTTTTAAGGTATAATGCGTTATAATTGATTTAAAAATAATATAGACAGGTATTTAAAATATGAAAATTGGTAGAAATGATTTATGCCCATGTGGAAGTGGAAAAAAGTATAAGAAATGTTGTTTGTACAAAAAGCATCAAAACAATTTGCTTTTTGATTATGAATTCTTGAATAACTGTACATCAAATTTCGATTATATTACGCCGATTGCATTTAACATATATAACGAAATAAAAAAATACCGATTTGAAGATGCCGTTGTGGCTATCTTTTGTCTTAATCTTTGGAGAAGAAACCGTTCAGCACTAGCTCAAAGTTTATCGTTGAATTTAGCATTGACAATGCCTGGAAAATTTGGAAATAAAAGAATTGAAAATTATGCTAATTTCGAAAGTTTCTATAATCAAATTGCACCTTTTACTCAAATCACACATCGAGAGGATTATACTATTGATGATTTTGGTGAGGTGTTTATTAATCATAGAAACAAAACATATCCTATTATTACAGGAACTGGACATTTGCAAGTGTATGCAGCAATGCGATATATGCAGACACTTTCTCACTTAACTAATCACGATGATGAACTAAGCGTTCTATTAGAATACAATGAATTAATTATTTCAAATACTGAAAGCGAAAATTTAGAAAATTTTGAACAAAATATAGTGTTCGATTTACCTACGGAAGATTTTTGGATTAGTGTCAATGGGTTGTTTGAAAATCAGATGTTTATAAACCAAATTCAAGCAGTTTCAAGTATTATGGGATATCAAAATTCTCCAATAGAATATAGGCATTTTGTTAAAAGAAATTTAAAATTTTATCCGTTATATAATTGTTCTTTGCTAGTTGATTACTATAAAATACTTTTAAACAATTCGGATCACAATATAATAAAAAAGCATGTAACTTATACTATACATTCTATTGTCGAAAACTCTTATAATTTTTCGAACGATAAACAGAATGGAGCCTTAATTAATCCTGTTTTAATTGATAAAACTACTAATGAGAAATTAGTTGATAAAGGTGTATTGTTCGCTGGTCTAAATAAAGAAAATATCCTTATTGTTATTGACAATGATATTTTTGATGATAATAAAGATGTTGATGCAATAGTAAATAAATTTTTAGAATGTTCAAATAGAGAATTGTTGCTTGCCGAAGGTTATCCAAGAAAAGAAAACAATGGCACAATATGTGTCAATTTGGATGCAAAAAATAAAATAACTTTTATGATAGTAAATTCATATACGGATATTTCATCAAACTATTATATGCTTGGAGAAAGTGAAAGAAGGCCTATATATAATTCCTTAGATTTGTTGTATATGATAGGCTTTTCAGATGATTTTGGGGAACTAATTGAGTTTTTGAATTATCATGAAAATCAAACAGCTATGATTTTCTCATTTGGTAGTATGTGTAATTTGTTTTTTGCTTGGAAAAACGCTAACAGAAATATTTTTTCTGGTGCAATTGAATTTAATAATTTATCTCTAGATTATAATGAGGCGGAAGGATATACATATCAATACTTTAAAGAGATCTTAAGCGATTTCCCAAAGAATGATAATAGTTTATTTATCGACCCTTTAAATTGGAAAGCTAAAAAGGTTGATTTGGGTTTCACCAGAATCTATCACAAAGGATGCATTGGTTTTGGTGGAGAGGTTAAGAAATTATCACCTGAATTATATGTTTTTGTTGCAAAAAATGTTGCTCATTTTTGTGATGATGATTTTTCTCAGTCTGCACACACAGCATTGAACACATCTGATGAATTAATTCAAAGATTAATGCTTCGTTATAGGGAACATTTATCTAATTTTTCTGTTTTGAGGAATAAAACACTACAATTGTTATTTATTCCTTTAACCTATGCAAAAAAGAAATTTGGAAATAAATTTTTAAATGATCCTAACAGAACTATAGTTTATAGCGATGAATATATTCAAGCAGGATGTGTAATATTACGCTATAGTTATGATTCAGAAATCCTTTTGAATACTATTCAAAACGCTAGCAATCGTTACTCCGAAAATACATTTTTTGTAGAATTATTAACTCCTTTAAAAAAGTTCGATTTAAAGAAGTTTGATTTATTTGAAAAAACGGTCTATGCCGATAATTATAAAAAAAAGACAGTTGGTGTTTTTCAAGTTGAACAAGAATACTATTTTTCAGATTTTTCTATTGATATAACAGTTTCAGATATTAGTTATGCAAAGGTTAGAAAAGAAATTGCCAAAATCTGTTTTTCAGCAGGTGTTCTTCCAGGAAAATATCATGGAAAAGAAGCTACCAAAACAATTAGAACCATGCAAAATACTGCTGTTCAAGTATTTGAGAAATATATTTCTTTATATGACAAAGAAGAATTAAATAAACGAATATTAGATTATTATGCTATTCAACAAAATGGTATTATTGTAAATTATAAAAGGTATTTAGGATTTAAGGATTTAGATGCTTCTGTTCAAGAAGAATTTGAACATAAGACAAGAAATATAAGAGAAGAATATAGAAGAAATGCCGATACAGCAAAATATTTTCTTGAATCAAATTTGGTCGTTGAAAGATGCGACGCCTTAAAAAAATGTTCAAAAGAGGATTTTGAATATTTAATTGGGTTTGCAAATTGGCTTGTTGTGTTGCAAGATAATGCGGACACTTGTTATTATACAGATTTTGATTTATATATTGAAGTTGATTCTGAATATAAAATAGATACAGTTTTTGAAGATGACTCAAGGAAAATATATGACGATATTTTATTAAGAAAGTATAATACAAATGATTATCATATAAAAAATGATGATGAAGATGCTGAATTCTTTAGAGAAGCTATTCAACAATTTAAAAATGATACAGGAATTGATTTTCAATTACTAATTCTTCTTTTGGAATATATGCAATTGGGGCTAATTGAGGACAATGTAGCAACAGAAATATATACAAATGTTTTTTCTGTTGAAAAAAGTGCATTGATAGAAGCATTTAATTCAAATCTTGAAATTAGAATTGATGATGAGTTTGAGATAAGCAATACCGTAGATTTTATTACATTGAACGAATCTTTGTTAAAAACTCTCGAAAATAAGCAAACTGATATTTTGCCAATTTGGGACAGGGAAAAGAGAGACAATCGTTTTGATGTAAAACCATTGATTATTCAAAATGAAAATTTGGTGTTTACGCCGGTTGCTTTAAGCAATCTTCGTACTTTATGGATTAGTGGAATTACTGATTGGTATCTGCCTTTTGAGATAGGTTTACCTAATCTAAAATCCGTTCTTAAATCATGGAAGAAAAGATATGAAGATGAAATGGTTAAAGATATTGCGGAATTGTTTAAGAATAGAGGATTTTGTTTTGTTGAATATGAAGTCGACTTAAATAAACGTTTTCCGAAATCCGGATATCCTGAGGAACTTGGAGATTATGATGTTTTTGCAATAGATGACAAGGGTAAAACTATTTGGATAATCGAAAGTAAAGTGTTGCAAAAAGTGGGCTCCATATATGAAGATCAAATGCAACAAAAGAGCTTTTTCTTTCAACATAAAGATGATGAAAAATTTCAAAGAAGAATAGATTATATGAACAATAATTTCTCAAAAATTTTATCTTCTTTTGATATATCGATTTCTGAATATACAATTAAGCCTTATATGGTAACAAACAAACTTTTTATATCGCGATATAAAACAATAGATTTTCCTATTGTTACATTTGATGAATTTAATCGCATCTTAGAAGAATACAGTTCTTAATTTAATTTTGTGTTTTATTAAGTATCAAAAAGGATTAAATAGAACGTTTTTGAAAAACTTAATTTTATTAGTTTGCTATTCGGGAAACGTACGCAATAAACAGGTTGTATATGTGTTACGGGTACAAATCAATTTGCATTATAAAGCTATATCACTAATATATGTAATGATTTGCTATTTTGAAAAAGTAAGTATTCTTGATATGTTTTAGAAATAATATTTGAGTTAGTACTAAAATTTACTCGTTTGTCGTTTGCAGCGTTGTTTATGATATAGAATTATGATATAATAATCACATTAAGAATGACTAAGGAATCGAGGAAGAAGTATGAATAACAATCCACGATGCTTATATAATAACGGTTTTGATGAATTTATAAACGAAGATGCAAATGCAATATTAGGTGAGTTGTGTGACCGCTATCACGGTAACGCTTTGACCACAACGATTGAAGCGTGGAAGAATGAAATTACAATTATGCAAGACGTAATTTCGCAATTAGAAGATTATGACGGCAAAATTATATTTGAATATGACATACCACGATTAGGCAAGAGGGTTGATGTTGTTCTTCTCTTAAACGGAATCATTTTTTGTTTGGAATTTAAGAATGGTGAGAAAAATATTCTTGAAAATGATATTGACCAAGTGCTTGATTATGCTCTTGATTTGAAAAATTTTCATAAGCTGAGCGAAGATAAAATTATAGTTCCTGTATTGATTGCAACAGAGTATAAAAATCATATAGATATAATTCAAATGTCTATTTACGATGATAAGGTTGTCAATCCGTTAGTTACGGGCAAAACCGGATTATTAGATGTGCTTTCTAAAATACTTTTACGCTATCCAAACGAGTCAAAAGTTGATGATAATTGGATTATAAGTCCTTATGCACCAACGCCGACAATCATTGAAGCGGCAAGGTCTCTGTATGAAAATCATTCCGTCGAAAATATAACAAGGCATGAGGCGGATAAAGTTTCAACTGACAGAACAATATCATATATTCTCAAAGTAATAAACGATAGTAAAACAAACGGAGAAAAGAGCATTTGCTTTGTAACCGGTGTTCCGGGAGCAGGCAAAACACTTGTAGGCCTTGATGTAGCTATTAAACAAACTTATCAAGGACAAGATGTTCCTGTTGAAGATGAAGGTGCAGTGTACCTTTCCGGTAATGGGCCTTTGGTTGCAGTTTTAACCGAAGCTCTTGCACAGGATAATCGTAAAAAATGTATAGCGTCCGGTGAGAAAAAGAAGCTCACAGACTCCAGAAGAGAAGTTAGCAAGTCTATCCAAATGATTCATAGATACCGTGATAATATGCTTGCTAAAATAAAAAATCCTGTTGAGAATGGTGTCTTGGAAATTGATCCTGAAAAAGCAATTAAGTTGGAAAAATCCGGCTTTGGTGAAGTGGAGCATGTTGCAATATTTGACGAAGCACAACGCTCGTGGACACATAAAAGATTAGCAGATTATCTCAAACGAGGCGGTACTTATGGCAACAAATTAAAAGTGCCCAATTTCCCAATGTCAGAAGCGGAATTTTTGATTTGGTCATTAGATCAAAGAGAAGACTGGGCAACTATAGTTTGCTTAGTTGGCGGTGGTCAAGAAATAAATACCGGTGAAGCCGGCATCTCGGAATGGATTAACGCCTTAAATCATACTTTCCCTGATTGGAAGGTGTATATTTCACCAAAATTGACCGAAGCTGAATATGCAGAAGGTAAAGTAAACGAACTTTTAGAGAATAATAATCATGTTACATATTCAGATGATTTGCATCTTGGTGTATCTTTAAGATCTTTCAGGGCAGAAAAACTGTCCGCTTTTGTTCATTCCTTGTTGAGTTTTGAAGATAATGCGGCAGAATTGTATCAAGAAATCAAAGATAAATATCCGATTGTTTTAACACGAGATATTAAAAAAGCTAAAAGCTGGTTGCATCAAAAAGTAAGAGGTAGCGAGCGAACAGGTGTGTTAGTGACAAAAGAGTCAGCTCGTTTCAAACCACTTGGAATTCATATATTGCCTTCCGGCGATGAAAATGCAGTTCATTGGTTTTTGGATGATAAGGTGGATACCAGATCGTCAAATTATCTTGAGGATGCCGCAACGGAAATTCAAGTGCAAGGATTGGAATTAGATTATACGTGTTTGCTTTGGGATGCCGATATGCGATATGAAAATGGAAAGTGGCATTTTTACAAATTCAACGGCCATTCAAAATGGAATGAGCAAATCGCAGCAGATAGTGAAAATAAAAAAGAATTGCAAAAATATATGCTCAATGCTTATCGCGTTTTACTAACTCGTGCAAGGTCTGGTATGGTGATTTGCGTGCCGTATGGTAATGGCAATAAAACATCTACCGGCTTTTGGGAGGACAGCACAC
>ERZ827458.112-NODE-112-length-147732-cov-14.436527_pt1 | contig 147732 bp, 191 predicted proteins | sample MGYA00519706_ERZ827458 | MGnify/ENA primary metagenome ERZ827458 (study PRJEB31778, sample SAMEA3449309) | human gut metagenome | biome: human gut; feature: human-associated habitat; material: faeces | place: United Kingdom | collected 2010/2012 ... | reverse complement strand
CCGTAATAAACAAGTTTCTTGCGGCCTACCTTATCAATGATGACAAGAGCCAGAACGGTGGTCAAAGTATTGACTAGTCCTACCAGAACTTGGTAAAAAAGAGAATCTCCTCCTGAAAGTCCTGCGTTTTCAAAGATAGAAGGGCCATAATAAAGTACTGCGTTCACACCCATAAACTGTCCTAAAATCGCAATACACACACCGATAATAACAGCTTTGAAAATTCCAGGCTTCATCAATAAAGACCATTCCGATTTTGTTTCAGAGGTCAGCACAGATTTCGTTTCATTTAATTGACTTTTCGCTTCTGTAATTGAATTATATATTTTCTCTAATATATTTACAGCTTTCAATTCCTTTCCACGTACGATTAACCAGCGGGGACTTTCCGGAATAAAAAATATGATTATGAAGAATAAGATTGCCGGCAATGTTTCCATACCCAACATACCTCTCCATACTTCAGTTATAAATATTTTATTCAACCAATCCACACTTAATTGCGTACCACTCTCCGCCCATGCCAATAATTGATAGTTAACTAAATAAGCTCCCAAAAAACCAACTGTTACAGCCAACTGATACAATGACACCAAACGTCCTCTATACTGCGCTACAGCTAGTTCTGATATATAAAGAGGAGAAACAATGGACACAACCCCTATTCCTACTCCACCTATAATCCGATAAACTACCAATTGGGCAAAATCGGCTGATAGAGCACATCCTAGAGCTGATGTGGAAAACAACACAGCTGATATAACCATCGTAAGTTTTCTTCCTAACTTATCGCTTAAGATTCCAGCAAAAAGAACACCTACGATAGAGCCTACTAAAGCACATCCTACATACCATCCCTGTTGTAGTGCATCTAATTGAAAAAGTTGAGTCACTTGGGCAATTGTTCCCGATATAACCGCAGTATCATATCCGAACAAGAAGCCTCCCAATGCTGCCACAACAGATAGGAATATAAGATAACTAAAATTGATTGTAGACTTCATAACATTTATTTTATTTCAAAATATTCTTTATATCTGTCATATAAATGACCAGCTTGCAGATAGGCTGATTGCGGACTCATAAAATGAGAAAATTCAAAAGTAATAGCCTTATCATATCCGGCACGTTTGGCTGCTTCCAACTTCATCCGAAGTTTATCAAACTTAATGGGTAGAAAACGAATTGGCATATCACGGTCAAAAGATTCGGCATTTGTCCAACATTGCATACCATACTTATCTGCTAATTTTTTATTGACAGAAAAGAACGCATCCAATTCGTCATAATCAATATGCCCATCTTGAAATGCACATGCATCTACCACATCATGAATTCCATCAAAAATTTCATCCCATTCTTTTTCGTGTTGTTGTACAGAAACGGCATCTTCTCTCGTCATTTTTGTCGTTCCCATGATTGCTTTTTTGCCATCAATCCAAGGAGATATAAAAGTAGGCAATCCATTAGATATATCCTTACATTGTTTTCCTAATGCATGAAAAGCACCAATCGCCCCTTTCGTTGCCCGGCTTATTTCACCACTGATATACCATCCTCCAAAACTTTTATACTTGGAACCATAATTTTCCCAAACTTCATCAATTACATATTTGTTATCTTCCACTTCCCAGGTCATATCCCCTGTGTCCCAGTATTTACCCGAATCGTATAGTCCAAAATAGAATTTCATTCCATACTTTTCAGCTAAACGTAAAAACATATCCACCAAGTCAACGGAAGGCATATAACAACCTTTCTTCAATAAATAAGGAGAAGGAAAAGTGACAAACTTACGATAACCAGAACGGATCATTATTACTGTATCAATTCCTATATTTTTCATGTGCTGAAAATCCAAGTCCCATTCTTTCTCACCCCAGTTCTGATGTGGAATATCATGTGATATTTCATCCAAAAAAGTTCCGGTAATTTTTAAGCCATTGTTTTTAGGAACAATGAGTTTACTTTCCAAACCATCAGTTGCCACTACTGTACTGGCACTAGCTTTTGAAGTACAAGATTCAAACAAAGTTGGTACAGTCAAGGCTGACGCGCCAGCCAATGTGGCTTTTTTTAGAAAGTCTCTTCGATCTAATGTTTTCATATTAGTTTAATTAAAACAGCAGTTAACACTTATATTATTATTACCTATTGAATATATTGCCCTATAATATCTACTTTTTTATTATTGAAAGGATCTAATATCTGATCAATCAAAATTGCCATTTCACTTCTCAAAATATTTCGATTCATATCAAAATCTTTCAAATCAAATTTATCCCAGATCTCTTCTACCCTACCCTCTTTCATCTCAATACCTTCTTTTTCTGCAATCTCTCCTACTAGCTCTGTAGCTTTCTGAATTGATATGGTATTATTACCTTCGAATACTTGCTTATTGACAAAAGGATAAACATCACCCAATCCTTTCAACTCATTTGCCAATAATAATGTATCCGCTCTGAACCACATTTGATTTGACCAGTCAACACTTTTACCTATACCTTTTAATATACCTGTAGAGCCGATACGTTGTAGTGACTTAAACATTGGGTGATCTAACTCAACATCTAAATAAGGCAATAAATATCCTTTTCCATCCAAAATCGCATTTTGTACTTCCCGAACAGATACTTCTCTTATATTTTTACCTTCTTTCACCGCAAGAGCTGCTAATGCTCCCGCTGCCTGCCCGATCTGCATAACCATCGGCTGCAAACGAGTGGTACCATTAATTATATTAGAAACAGATATTGATTTTTCAGCAACAATCAATCCTTCAACATCTTTCGGAATCAAAGTTCCTAAAGGTAAACCGTATGACGGTATCGGATGAAAATAAAGATTAGGCAACTCTTCATATCCATGATAACGCGTATGATGATGGTCCACAGGATAATTCCCCACGGCAATACAAGTACGATAAAGAGGTTGAGACTGCCTGAACGGTTCACAAGCATGATTTAAATCAAAACGTACTAGCCCATGGATTCTCCTAGACTCTCTATGGTAAGGAATAAATGGTAATTTGTCGGCTGTAGGATATTCATCATCAGCTAAGCCCAATGTATTAAAACCTAATTCATGTTGCAGAAAATAAACGAAACACATCGTATAATGTTTTGCATATTTCAAGGCTTCTTCACGTTCCTCACGGGTCATTTCAATCAAGTTTACATAATAATCATTGCCTTCTATCGGCCAATTAATCATGTATTTATTATTAGGAAGTTTTCCATAAGTTATCATCATGTCTTTAGACCATACACGATCCGGTTCTTTAGGCATGATACAAACATGACTGGCACAAGCACAAGCAAATTCATCTTTATTATATCCTTCAGGACAAGGAATAGTCACATCTTTACCATAATCTTTCAAGATTGCTACGTATGTAATATCCTGAACTATATTATTTTTCTCTTCCGGAGCAATATCTTCTTTAGTATCATGACGGCTTTCCATACCGACATCATATTTCACCCCGCACATTTTTGCTATATCCCCCAATTCAGTACCATCAATCAATATTTTAGCATGTATTTTTTTAATTGTATTATCTTTCATCTGAATTTGAGCAATCCAAGCATCATTCTCTCTTTCCAGCTTTACCAAAGTAGCATTATGCCATACTTTTAAATTTTTCTCCGCGTCAACCATTTCATGGAAAATTTTATTTCCGACTGAAGGTTCAAACAACACTGCACTCACCCAACCGGTTTTTAGAGAATCAAGCCCTCCATAATAATCTGCCAAATGTCCGCGAAACTCACCAAACAAGCCTGCCGGTAAATCATAGTTTCCGTCAACAGCACTTACACCTGCAGATGTAAGCATTCCACCCAGCCATTCTGTTTCTTCTACTATCAATGTTGCAGCCCCCATTCGAGCAGACTGAATACCAGCAGTCACTCCACTAGCGCCTCCACCAATAATTAGCACATCAACAGAATCATCTGAATGAGAGCATGCCGTAAAACACAAAGCAAATAATAAACACAGACCTAAAAAATAGTTTCTCATACTAAATTCATTTAAGGATATAGAGTTTTATTAATAATATCACGGCACAAATATAGCTATATTTATTAAATAAACAATAGATAATAAAATATTTTATTAATAAAATCGTTATTCCTCGCATTATTAATTAATAGAAGGGGGAATTACCTCACAAATCGTCTTATTTCATTTATTATATCCACAATCGTCCATAGCTACATTATCCTATATATAAATCCATTACATAGTATATAGGGAATATAACATTCAAGATATTCTAATTTTCAAGGTCTCAAAACCACGTATTAATAAAAAAATTAATTATCTTTGTGTGAATTACCAAATATACATAGTTATGAACCAACAATTCTTGAAAGAAATAGAAAAAGGCTCTAAAAGTGCTCTTGTCAAAAAGAGGATTATTACACATTATATATATAATGGAAGTTCTACAATTCCCGATCTTTCAAAAGAGCTGGATTTAAGTGTACCGACTGTCACCAAATTTATCGGTGAAATGTGTGATGACGGATATATTAATGATTATGGCAAATTGGAAACTAGTGGCGGACGCCATCCCAACCTCTATGGGCTTAATCCGGAATCCGGTTACTTTTTGGGTGTAGACATCAAAAGATTCGCCGTCAATATCGGACTGATAAATTTCAAAGGCGATATGGTAGAATTGAAAATGAATATACCTTATAAGTTTGAGAACTCAATCGAAGGGATGAATGAGTTATGCAAGCATATTCTCAATTTTATAAAGAAACTCACTATTAATAAAGAGAAGATCTTAAATATTAATGTAAATGTGTCGGGGCGTGTAAATCCTGAATCAGGGTATAGCTTCAGCCAATTCAATTTTGAGGAAAGGCCGTTGGCGGATGTATTATCCGAAAAATTGGGATATAAAGTAACCATTGATAATGACACGCGTGCCATGACTTATGGCGAATATATGCAAGGCTGCGTAAAAGGAGAAAAGGATATCATTTTTGTAAATGTAAGCTGGGGAGTAGGTATCGGAATTATTATTGATGGTAAGATTTATACCGGGAAATCCGGATTCTCCGGTGAATTTGGACACATGAGTGCTTATGATAATGAGATAATCTGCCATTGCGGGAAAAAAGGTTGTTTGGAGACGGAAGCTTCCGGATCGGCACTTCATCGTATCTTATTAGAGCGTATTCAAAGTGGGGAAAGTTCCATTCTATCTACACGAATCGCCACAGAGGAAAATCCGATCACTCTTGATGAGATCATTGCCGCTGTGAATAAAGAAGACCTGCTTTGCATTGAAATTGTAGAAGAAATCGGACAGAAACTAGGCAAACAGATTGCCGGGCTAATCAATATCTTCAACCCGGAACTGGTCATTATAGGTGGAACTTTATCTTTAACCGGCGATTATATCACCCAACCCATAAAAACAGCCGTACGCAAGTACTCTCTAAATCTGGTTAATAAAGATTCAGCCATCATCACATCTAAGCTGAAAGACAAAGCCGGCATCGTTGGCGCTTGTATGCTCGCACGCAGCAGAATGTTTGAAAGCTAGTTTTATCTTCTACGCTGGGAGAAGAAGTTATCTATAAAGCGAACGATATAGACTACAGCTACTCCGGCGACAACTAAAACAATGATACGACTCAACATAGATTACATTTTTATATTTCACATCTATTACATACACAGGATTTTCCTTTTTAAGAACAGGAAATCCTGTAAAAATTAGAACGCTGATTATTAAATAATAATCAGCGTTCTAATTTGAGAGCCGCTAGCCAGACTTGAACTGGCGACCTACGCGTTACGAATGTTTCTCCAAAATATAGGTTAAAACACTGATTATTATTTGATTACTAAGCGTCTATTTATCATCGGAGATAAGTTTTTGCACTTTTTATTTGCCTCCCCCTTTCCATTTCGGATCAAATACAGGTTCCTTTCCCAACACTATCCAAGTAACAGAAATACCGTAATCATCATGTATATAAGCAATCCATTCTGGCTTTAAAACACTTCTATCTGGATAAAATTTAACCTGATTTATATTCCAACGATTTATATCGTGATTTCTCGTAAAAGTTTGCAATCCTCTAATTTTTTTTTGCTCCTTTAGCATTGCCAGTGCTGCAAAAAAACGTTTGCTTATGGCCACCCCTTCTTCCGATATTTTCATTCCTTATTTATATTTTGGTTCTTTATGTCGTTTGTTGAAATATCCGACCCACTTACATGAGCACATCTTACATCCATCCCCTGCAGGGCAAGAAATTTTCTATTTTGCTCCTGCATGGATTCAATCGTCCTTTGTTGTGACAAAACAGTTTCTGTCAACCTCGAAATTTGCTCAAATACCTCGCGACTCATAGAAACCGAATCATTTTGCGATTCTATCCTTTGATCCACAAGCTCTTCTAAAATCTGTTCTTTCAATCTCTCCCTGTTACTCCTCGACATTCCCCCACCTATTATTCCGGCAACAGTATCCCCTTTTATAAACATAGATACATCATCCCCCTGCAACCACCCTGGAGTCAAGTGAAATTTAGATTCTAAAACAGTCCGATTTCTATCAGTTAATGATACTTTACCCGTTTCTATACTAGAATAAGCATTTTGCTTTATTCCTAGTATTTCCGCCATCTGAAGTTGAGTATAGCTCAACTTCATTCTAAGCTCCTTTATACGATTCATGGATGTAATAAATGTTAATATAAACTATTTAATAGTAGTTTATATCATTAAATGATTATATTTGCAACAACATTAATATATAACACTGCAAAGATAATGAAAGATGAATTAAAAACAAGCATTTTGCCAAATGAAGGTCAAAGAATGACCCTAAAAGGCTATTATAAGAGCTTACCAGACTCAACTCACCCCAAAACAGAGTTCATCAATGAGATCACTAAAAGAACAGGAGTATCATTTACTGCTGCAAGAAATTGGGTTATATACGGTATGAAACCTAATAATCCAGAACATATCTCGATACTATCTGAAATAACAGGAATTCCACGTAACAATTTATGGTCTGAATAAAAAACTATTGAGCAATGAAAGATTTAGAGTTCTACATATTTGAAGATGAACTTTGGTGTCTATTCCCTGATGGAAGCAACCAACCTGTGACCGATAAAGACATAGGACTAATAAAAAGTATATTGGATCGTATACGCGAATGTTACCCAGATGCATATAAGGCGCTGATGGAATGTTACCAAAAAAGCGCACAGAATATTCCATATTTTCAATATCTCATGGTAAGGCGTTTTTGTAAATGCAATTTTGGAGAATTAGATAACACCAGTCGAGATATTGATAGAAAGGGAGGATTCAACTTCGAACGCGTAAAATGCCCTATGCGTGGAGAATGTAAGTACGAAGGTATTATATGCTGCCCCCAATTTTACAGCCATATATCAGATGCAGAAATGAGAGTAATGCAAATGGTATACCAAGGAGCTAATAACGAAGAGATAGCAGACAAACTTTACCTCTCTCCTCATACAGTAAAGAATCATATCAAGTCTGTATATATCAAACTAGGTATTCATGAGAAATCAGAATTTATTCAATACGCGCACAAGAACAACCTTTTTAAAGATTAGATAATATGATTAACGAGGAAGTTTTGAAAATTGTACTAAATGACAAAACCTTCGGGCAACGGGAAGCAGCCGATATAGTCGGTGGAAGAGGTAGATTATTCCGACTGGTAGGCTCTGGCGATATTCGTGCTGAAAAAATACCTCCTAACCGACAAAATGGTAGGTGGTATTGCAATGCCTATGATGTAATAAAAAATGCAACATTAAAATAACTGATAATCAAACAGTTATATCAAGTTAAAGACAAATGTTTTACAAGTCAAATATTTGCTTTAAAGTAAAAAATAAAGTAGTTTTACATCGTAATTAAAAGATAATCAATCAGTTATGAAAAAAGATGTAGTTTTAACACTTTGGGTTCTATCATTTATAGCGATGGTAATACTGGTGGAAAATCCATATAAGATTTCGTTTTGGATTTCATTTGGGATTTTCGGATATCTCTCGGTGTATATTGAAAAACACAATAAAAGATTCGAGCATGAAGATGAGTAAATCTCCGTATATAATTCAAGAAATTATCCTGATAACATATAGTGGAAGAAAGCTTCCTCTTACAATTATAGATAAGAGAATTATAGACACTCCGATCAGATTAACGAAAGACAAAATACTCAATGCTTTCTCTTCTATGAAAGACAAACCGATAGATGTAAAACTAAAAGTAAAGTACATATAAAGCGTACATAAGAGCAATGAAAACAAAAGAAGAATTACTAGCAATGAGTCATGAAGACCTAGCTTCACTTACATATAAAATTATGTATGAACAATGTCTTCTTGAAAACAAGGAAAAAGAAAACAGAAGATTAAGAGAAATACTTGACGCTATCGGTATCACGTATGAAACTTTCAAATCAGAATTCCATGAATGATGAATTACAGCAATTAGAATCCGAGTTAAAAAAGGTGGAATCTAGCAACCTTGAATATCTTCCTGAATATGGATATTCACCGAAAGCAGAAATAATCCAGCTTATCAAGGAAGACATATCCGATGCCAAAAAAGAAATCAACAAGAGATTAAAATTGCACGCTTCTGGTATTTCATCAGGATATACAGAAAAAAGCTTAGAAGAAGAGAGAACTAGCCTTTGCCTAATGCAAGGGCTGGCGAGATATTGTTAAACTTTAAAATATTTGAGCAATGGAAGAAAACAAATTAACAAAACAGGAAAATGATGCATTGGCAATATTTGGTAAAGGCAAAACCATTTATCAAGTTGCGGGTAACGACGTGGCATTATCATTTGATATTGTACGTAACTATTTGACTAAAGGCAACGGACAGGTATCCGATCAAGATATTGTTCAGTTCATTAGTATTTGTAAATTCAACCAGCTTAATCCATTCTTAAACGAAGCATTTCTAGTTAAGTTCGGACAACAACCAGCACAGATGATTGTCAGCAAAGAAGCATTTTTCAAACGTGCTGATGCCAGTGAACAATACGAGGGCTTCAAGGCGGGTATCATTATTATCAGAGACAATCAGATTGTAGAAGTAGAAGGCTGTTTCTATAATGAAAAAACAGATGTACTTGTAGGAGGATGGTGCGAAGTTTACCGGTCTGACCGAAAATTTCCGATTGTAGCAAAAGTCAACCTTTCCGAATACGACAAAAAGCAATCTATATGGAATGAAAAAAAATCCACCATGATTTCCAAGATTGCCAAAGTTCAGGCATTACGCGAAGCTTTCCCAGCTCAACTGGGCGCAATGTACACACAGGAAGAGCAAGAAGTTAAGTTTGCCGAATATGAGGATGTCACAGATAAAGAATCTAAAGCTAATAAACTTGCCGAAATTGCTCTTAAAAATGCAGGAGTAGAAGAACAACCTAAACCAGATCAACCTGTAAATCAACCTCAAAATAACACGAATGACAAACCGGTTCAAAAAACATTATTATAATGGAAGCCCAACATACAATTGAATGGTACAGAAAACGATTAGGCTGTATCACAGGAAGTGAATGCGGAGTATTAATGAAGAGTGGTCGTAATGACCGCTTTTCAGATGCCGCCAAAACTTATATTTATCAAATTGCAGGTGAAAGATTTATGGATCCCGATATTATAAATGATGATTATACATTCGGGATATACTTGCAACAAGTAAATGTAAACTCCAAAGCAATGCAGTGGGGTAATGAGCAAGAGGAATATGCGCGTAATCTTTATGCTAAAAAAACTGGCTTGCATATTATAGAAGTCGGTTCATGCAAACATCCTACTATTCCTAATTTCGCGAGTAGTCCTGATGGTTTCTTTTATGATGAAGATAGCCAAATCAAATTATGTTTGGAAATCAAATGCCTTGACCAGAGCAAATTTATGAGATACAAATCTGATGTTCATGACAATGACTCATTGTTAGAAATGAATCCTAAATACTTCTACCAATGCTGTGCTCACATGATGTGCACTGGAGCACAAAGAACTGATTTTGTCGTTTATAATCCTTTTCAAATAGATCCTATTCATATTGTACACATATTACCTGATGAAAAAGTCTTCGCTGAAATGGAGAAACGCATTCGTATGGCAGACGATATTATTAACCAAATAGCTGATATAGAATAATGGGTGACCTATTAATAAAAGAGACTCAACTCCAACGTATTATACGAAAGACAGGTAGAAAACCATGTGAATGTAAATGTTCATTATGTAAAATGCAATGTCATACTCCATGTTTAGGAACTCCGCAGGATATTGAGAAATTAATAGATTCAGGTTATTCCGACCGGTTACTCCCCACTCTTTGGGGAACCGGAATGATAATGGGAGTTATTGATATTCCAATTCCTATGATCCAGATCGTAACAGATAATGATTATTGTTCTTTCTTCCATAATGGTTTATGTGAACTTCATGATAAAGGATTAAAACCTACGGAAGGTCGTTTATCCCATCATTCCACCAGTATTGATAATTTCAAAGCATCAAAAAGCATAGCATGGAACGTCGCGAAGGAATGGCTTTCGGTAGATAATGCAGAGGTGATAAAACGTATTGTTGATAAACTAAATAAAAAATAGAGCAATGGAAACACAATTAGCAATTCAAGAAAGCGATCTCGAACTGGTCGTGAGTGAAAAGACGTTAGGTAGCCTTACTACCAATGCAAAGCAAATCCGAGATATTGTAATGTCGAATTTGCCGAAGTATGACATATCCAACTACACGGATGACAATATCGATCAGGCAAAGAGAGATAAAGCCTCTCTCAATAAAGCTGCAAAAGCTCTCAACTCCAAACGCCTTGAAATAGAGAAGGAGTTTATGAAACCTTTTGGAGAATTCAAGGAGGTAGTAAATGAAACGGTAAAGCTCATCGGTGAATGCTCCGCCAAGATTGATACTGTAGTCAAACAGAACGAACAGCAATACAAGGAAAAGAAGAAAGCGAACATCAAAATCTATTTTGATGGCATGAACACTAATCTCGTGGACTTTAACAAGGTGTTCAAACTGGAATGGCTAAACAAGACTGCAAGCATGAAGTCTGTTTGTTCGGATATTGATGGCATATTTGCTAAGGTTGAAAACGAGCTATCTACGCTGAAAGGTTTTGGTGAAGACTATGATGTTCTCCGCACTTATTATATGGACACGCTTAATATCACTTCTACTATTCAATACGCAAACCGCCTGAAAGAACAACGCGAACGAGCTAAGGCAGCAGAAGAAGCTAAGATTAGAGCGGAACAAGAAAAGCAACAAGCGGAAGAAGCTCGTAAAGCTGTTGAAGCAGAACAAGCCAAAACACGTCCGGTCAATCCGTTTGCGATGGCAAATCAAAAAGCTGACGAACAAGTACCTTTTAGTCAATCTAGGACACAACAACCTGAATTATTGACGAGAGCGTTCAAAGTTACTACTACCCGTGAAAACATCATTACTCTTGGTGATTTTATGAATGAAAAAGGTATTGATTTTGATAAAATTGAATTGCCATGAGTGAAGCAGGCAAAGAATACGGACAATTTGTAAAACAACAAAGGGAAGAACGCTATAGTCAATTTGTAAACTCAATCCTCCCTGCTATCAGATCTTTAGGCTATGAAGTTATTCAACGAAATGATTATGGATTTGAATTCATTGTTTCTAAGAAAGGATTTGGCTGGGTTATATTCTATCCCAAAGGTGATAGGTTATTATTGTGCAAACAAAATAAATGGCTATATGGTGGCTTCTCTTGGATTAGAAAAAATATACTCAAAAATAATGGAAGTATGCAAAACAGATGTACAGACTATTATTCGGCTCCTTGATAAGAGTGCAGAGCTAATTGATAAATATTGTAAGAAGCCTTGCGAATTTGATAAAGCAAGACAAGCTAAAAAACTAAGTAAAAAATTAAAAAATAAAATATACAATGGAAAAGAATGAAATTTTAAATATCGACTGGGCTGTCCGCAGTAGTGCCGCGGGTAATCCCAACACTCCTGGGTATACATCATCCAATGAGGAGTTTATAATCACAGAGACCTATGTGGCTATCAAGGGTACAAATCACTTATGGTACAAACATAATTATCCCAATGTTGCTCAGTTTTATACATGTGGTTGTTTTTGTGGTTCTCGTGAGAAATTGATTTCAAGGATTTACTCAATTGATTATCTTTCCGCTGATCCTGCTGTGAGGATGCGAATATTGGATGCTTTAGACCGTAAGTTTAAAGAAGTGTTTGGGAGATAAATTTAACAATAAATCTTTGCCAATCCTTGAAGAAAATTCAAGGATTGGTACAAAATAAGAAAGAAAAGAATATTATGGCAAAAGTTTTTATAACAAGATATGCCCTGACATCGGGCATAAGGGAAATAGAAGCGGATATTCATAAATCCACGTTTATCGATCAAGATGGCTATGTGAAAGATGGTTCTTTCTCTTTTCATTATATAGGGAGGGATGCTTTTACTGAAAAATCAGAAGCACTAAAGAAAGCGGAAGATATGAGAAAAAAGAAGATTGCTTCTCTTCGTAAGCAGATTGATAAACTTGAAAAATTATCTTTTAATAAGTAAGGAGGAATTTATTATGTCAATGCATACATGGTTTGAATGCAAGAGATGTGAATATGGATGAAATTTGGAAAGATATAATTGGATATGAAGGCTTGTATCAAGTTTCGAATTTAGGAAGAGTCCGTTCGATATATCGATATAAGAAAGTACTCACTCCTATTTGTATTAGTGGAGGATATAATCAAGTACAATTATGTAAGAAAGGAAAAGTTAAAGCTATGCTTTTACATAGATTGGTCGCCTCTGTCTTCTTAGAAAATAGAGATAATAAACCGTGTGTAAATCATAAAGACGGAGATAAGTCTAACAATTCAATAGATAATTTAGAATGGTGTACTTACTCTGAAAATGAAAAGCATTCTTACCATGTACTACATAAAAAAGCTAATAAAAATAGGCTTGGGCTATATGGGGCTCAATGTTATAACCATAAAGATGTTATTCAGTTATCACTAAATGGATCTACGATAAATGAATTTGAATCAATATCAGAAGCAAGTCGAAAAACGGGAATAATACGTGGAAACATTTGGGCTGTAATGAATGGAAGGAGAAATCATGCAGGAGGTTTCAAATGGAAATATAAAACATTTAATGGACTAAAGTAATGGGAAATTGGTTTGAAGTATCTATAAAATACGAAAAGATTGCCGAAAATGGCAAACAAAAGAAAGTTACAGAGAAAATTTTAGTGGACGCTTTATCTTATACGGAGTGTGAGGCAAGGGCAATCGAAGAGATGACTCCGTTTATCTCCGGAGAATTTACCGTTTCGGATATTAAACGTGCCAACTATAGCGAACTTTTCCCCAGTGACGAAGAAAGTGCCGACCGCTGGTTCAAATGCAAACTTATTTTTATCACGCTCGATGAAAAAAGCGGTGCGGAAAAAAAGACTTCCACTCAAGTATTGGTACAAGCTGCCGACTTGCGCGACGCAGTCAAAAAGTTAGATGAAGGCATGAAGGGGACAATGGCAGATTATCAGATCGGTATGGTAGCTGAAACTTCGATTGTAGATGTATTCCCTTATGAAGCCAAAGAAGAAAGTAATGCAACAGAAGATAAAGAAGTTGTTCGCTTTATTAATAAGTTCCCTGAAGGGCAATGTACTGAAACCACGGTAGGTGGTAAACCGGTTATTGTTGATAAAACTGGTGGTAAAACAAAAGTAATCCCTAACAATAAATCATATACTAATGAAGGAGATCAACAGTGAAGAATATTTGCCAGATTGGGCGATAATTGAAGACTAGTTTAAAAGAGAGGAACGATGAGTGTTATTTGTTCCTCTCTATGTGATAAGCTATCTACTACGAATTTACTATAAAGAATAAATAAGTTATAATTATGGCAGAATTTTATAATATGGGAGAACTTATTCCTATCAGAGAAAATAACGGTCAAAGAGCCGTTAACGCACGTGATTTACATGCTTTCCTAGAAAGTAAGCAACAATTTGCTGACTGGATCAAGAATCGTATTGACAAGTATGATTTCATTGAAAATCAGGATTATGTAGTTTTTCATAATTCTATGAATAACCCATCTGGCGGCCGCCCCCAAAAAGAATACGCTATTTCTATAAGTATGGCGAAAGAACTTTCCATGATTGAGAATAACGTACGTGGGAAGCAAGCAAGAAAGTATTTCATCAATTGTGAAGAATTTGCCACTCAAAAAATTGTAGAAGAAAAGAAAAGTACTAAACGTGAACCATCACTAACAACTAAAGTCCGTGTTGGTCTTGAATGGGTAAAAGGCGTAAGTGAAGTGCTTAATCTAAATGATTCTTCTAAATTGTCTTTAATTAGTAAAGTAGCTGCACCTCTTGGACTTCCGACACCTGATTATACTCCGTCACATGGGATACTTAAATCCGCTACTGAATTGCTCAAAGAAGCGGGTTTGTCTATCAGCGCACAGGCGTTTAATCAAAGAGCGATTCAGAAAGGTATCTTATGTGATATGAAAAGGAAGTCATCAAAAGGTAGAGATAAGTATTTCAAATCCATAACCGAATCCGGTCTGTCGTATGGTGAGAACCAAGTCAACCCTAATAATCCCAAAGAAACACAGCCGCTTTGGTATGAAGAGAAATTCAATGAGTTATTGATGTTGCTTGATTTTAAACTTGCTAGGGTATTATGACATACGAAGAAATGAAAGCTAAATATTGCGGAACCAATATTCGTAGAAAGCCGAAAAGTGAAGAACATAAGATACAAGCATCTTGTATTAGATGGTTTCGCCTCCAATACCCCCAATTAAGAAACATCTTATTTGCTGTTCCTAATGCAGCAAGAAGAAGTGGTAGAAACGGGGCATACATGAAAGAAGAAGGAATGCTTTCGGGAGTTGCAGATCTTATACTTCTTAAAAGTAATCGTTTCTATGGTGCTTTGTGTATAGAAATGAAAAAGCCAGGTGAGTACCAAAGAACAGTACAAAAAGAATGGCAAAAGGAATGTGAAGCGGCTGGAAATAAATATGTTGTCTGCCGTTCCCTTGATGACTTCATTAAAGCAGTAACTGATTATTTGAATAATGTATGAGAAATCAGGTTAGTAAATCCCAGGCTATTATCGAATTTAAAAAGATGTTCGATATTGGAAATAACCAGTCTATGTACAACGATGATTCTTTTTTGATAAACAAGTTGGATTTCACGAGACATCAGGTTATATCTAAACTGTGTAAATGGTTCGAAAACAATAAAATTAATGGTTACTATGTAATCATAAAACCTATTACACTGCTTTATACCAGATTTGAAATATTAACTAATAAATAGAAAAATGAAGAAATACGAATACAGAACGTTTTTGCTTAGCCCTATTGACGATGGACGTATGCATAATTACGAAGAATACAGTACAATAAAACTTAACGAACTAGGCAATCAAGGGTGGGAAGTTGTGGCTAATCTGTCATCAAGCTATGATGGCATAATGTTATTGTTGAAAAAGGAAATATTGGATAAAAGAATAGAATCACATATTGTTCCTCCTGCCTTTCCTGGTTCCCATAAGCCTTCTGATAATGATGAAACCGAATGAGTTGCAAGAATGGCATAAGCTATCAGAAAAGCTTGTTGCATTTACAAGTAATTGTAGTGAGGATATAAAGCCTTACATCGTTGGACAATTGCAGGCTTTGTTAGAAATATTGTCTGCGCAAATTGATTTTGAAAAATAAACCCTGTGTCGATTGGCTCAACTCCTATTCGGCAAATCGTTCTTTGACATTTTGTTTTCAGCTTTTAATCTGCCTTATATTGTATAACTGCAATAAAAAAGCGTCACTCTACATGACGCTTTTATCTATTACAAGTTTAATACTATTAATCATCATAGGCTGTTGAGCCATTTTTTACCGGATTTGGTATTAAGCCAAATAGCTATTCCAGCCGCTACTACCAAACAACCTGAAAAAAGCATTATCATAAAATCCATATTCTACCTTTTTAAAATGTTATAACCAATATAAGCAAATAAATATGTCAAGCACATACCTGTACCCAATAGTAACATTTGCTTTATTTGTGGTTCGTCAACAATTAAAGAGACACCACCAACTAAAGCCATTGCAGTAAACACAAGCTTCGCCAAATCGTAGAAGAATTTTCCGAGAGTTTCCCGGCTTATCTTCTCTTTCTCCTTTCCTTCTCTCTTTTCTTCTTGTCTTTCGCTCCAGTTACTCATGTTGTACCGTTGTATGTGTATTACAATGCAAAGTTAGCAATTTCATTTGAGAATCAAAGCATAAATAGTTAAAAGAATATGTTGATTGTTGATCGTATAATCACTTTTAAAAATTATTATTATATTTGCAATGCGTTGGGTTGTACTTATTAAAATTAGAATTAATCAGAGGATTAAGATATAGAAAGCTGTGTAGGTCACAACCCCCTGCATGGCTTTCGCCTTTTTATCTCCGCATGAAGAAGTGCGGTACGTCCTCGAACGAAAAGACATTATTATGGACAACATTCAGATTTTTAAGAATGAATCGTTTGGTGAAGTTAGAGTAGCCGGAACAAGTGAAGAACCTTTGTTTTGTGCAAAGGACGTAGCAACTGCATTGGGATATTCTGATACAGCTGATGCAATACAAAGACATTGCAAATCAGGCAAAAAGGTGTTTTGCCCACATGGAAACGGAATTGGTGGAACTAATATGGTATATATTCCGGAAAAGGATGTATATAGGTTAATAATGAGAAGTAATCTTCCTAATGCTGAACAGTTTCAAGATTGGGTATGTGATGAAGTCCTTCCTTCTATCCGAAAGCATGGTATCTATGCTACCGATAACGTTATAGACCAAATCTTAAACAACCCGGATTTCGGAATCGAGCTTCTCACTAAGCTAAAAGAAGAACGGTCGGCACGCATTGAAGCAGAGAAACAAGTAGCTGTGCTTACTCATGTCAATAAAACCTATACATGTACGGAGGTTGCGAAAGAGCTAGGGCTTAAATCGGCAATTGAACTAAATAACCGTTTAAAAGAACTTGGCGTACAATACAAAATTAATCAGACGTGGGTACCATACACTAAATACTCTACGCTTGGTTGGTTTGATATAAAACAAGAGGTTGCTGACAACGGTCATATTATCTACCATAGAAAGATTACCGGAATTGGCAGGCAAGGGATCATTAATCTTATTAATTCTTAGCTAATATAAATAAGAGGGATGCAAATGTATCCCCCTTATTCATCTATACATCGCGGTGCAACTTATAAATAAGGCTATAACAGACACGATAAGAGAAAGTATCCCGGCTATTACTCCGATAACAGTCCAGTTTATGGGGTTTCGTAAATTGGGGTTCTCACAAAGGTAATGTTTCCCTTCATCGGTGGTTCTGGCATCTTCTACTGCCCCACCTTCCAGATACGCGGCCTTAACTAATCCTTTCCTTTCAAGTGATCGGACGGACAAGTTGTAGACGTGCAAAGGGAAAGCGCAAGGACATTTACCGTTGAACTTATCAACGATCCTAAGTGTTTCTTTTTCCTCCTTTGTGAGTTTTATTCGTTTCATATATCATTTACTTAATGAGATTGAGCAACTGATAAACAAGGCTATAAAAGTAGATATGGCAGTTATAGCGGATAAGGTTATCAAAACAATATCTTTCCATGGAACCGGGTTCTTTAGGTTTGGGTTGCATTCCAAGTACGCTTTAGCCTTGATAGTCAGTTTGGCTTCCAGCACTTCATCGTAATTGGTTTTGTATTCTACAAGTCCTTTTTCCTGCAACAGGGACAAAGCAAAGTGAAAAGCTATCGGTGAAAGCCCACGAGGTTGTTTGCTTCCATTCTTGGAAACATTGAGCAAAGTTGCCTTTTCTTCCTTTGTGAGCTTTATTCGTTTCATAGATTTACTTTTAATTCTATTCCTGCTAAATCAAAATATATGTTCTGAAGTTGATTCAGATATTCTATTTGCTTAAAAACTCTGTTAGAGCGCATTACTCCATAGAAGTTAGTACGAGTATTATATAATATCCAGAAATCTTCTATAGTCAATAATCGTTGTTCTTTTATTTGGAATTCATAATACTCGACATTAAATCCGCACTTTAACAGCAATCCTTCTGTGAGAGAAATAGGTTCTACCATAGAAATAGGAACTTCACCGTAGAAAGTCCCACCATTTACATGACATTCCAAGTACAAAGAGCTAGGTTCGATAGTTTCTACTTTGCATATAGTACCGGCAGGTATCTTAACTCCTACGTACTGGTGATCTTTCGACAGCTTTACATAGTTTCCTAGCCTTAATTCTTTTGCTTCCATAGAAGTACTATTTATTTTTTAGTCGTCTCGTGTTTTAAGTTCAACATTCACGCTAACCGGGAACTCGTTCCCGCAGTGGGGGCATTTGACAGAAAGAGTGTTCGACGGTAGCTGCACTTCTTCCGGGGACACTAATAATTGCCATATAGGTACTTCTAATGCGGTTGCTATTTTGGAAAGGGTCTCAATGGTAGGATTACCTTTCAGTAGCGTATTTGCAAGAGATTGTCTAGACACATTTATTTTATCTGCTAAGTCTTTCAATGTCAATCCTTGCTGCTTTGTTATCTCTGTAACTCTTAGTTTCATATCAAGTTGTTTAAGTATTTGCAAAAATAGGATAAAAAAATAAGAATGTACTATTTTAATTGGATTAAATAACGTTAATATCCTATCTTAAAAGTATAAATGTTTGGCAATATACTATTTTAATTGTATTTTTACATCATCAAAAATAACCCACTAAATAAAAAGAATATGAAACGTTACAATTTATCAGAGATAATGAAAAACGCTCACAGATCGTATAAGTATTCAGGCAAGAAGCAAGGCAAGACCTTCGGTGAATGTTTAAAGTCAGCATGGAGACTTGCCAAACTTCAATCCAACTTCACAGTAGAAGCGGTAAAAGAAAGAACTGATAAATACCTAGCAGAAAGACACGAAGCGATGAGCAAAACAGCTAAAGCTACAATGCACGAAGGATACAATAACAAGAACATTCCTGCATCGGCTTATTACAATGTGAATAGTACTGGTAGATTCGGTTCACGCTACGTAGGTGATTAAGATATAACTAACACTTTAAAACATAAAACAATGAAATACGAAGTTTCTAAGAATGGTTCAAGCGTAACATTTAAGTTCGCAACATACGAACAGGCAGCTGATTTTTGCTATATGTATGTTATGTCAATGCACGTGAAAGGAGATAGATTCCCTGAACTTTCAATTAGAGAGATAACCGAGTAATCAGAACATTAAAATTTAGAGCAATGGATAATATTTTGAACTCAACAGTTGAAATGAGCCAAGCAGAACTTATCCTTCAGTTGGCCAAAACGAATGTGGAACAAGAGAAAAGGCTTAAAACTACAGAGCTAAGATTAAGCGCACTCGAAGAGGAAATAAAAAAGTTATCTTCAAAGTGCATTGGTAACTATGGGTGCTCCACCATGTCATCATATATCCAGAGGTACAAATTACCGATTTATGTGAGTGACATTTCGAAGCTTAGTAATGATGCTGCACGATTATGCAGAAAAAGGGGGTATCCGGTCAATAAGGTAAATATCGAACGTTTCGGTGCAATCAATGTTTATCCGGACTTCATTCTTCATGAACTACTGGATGACTATATAAGGACCACACAGCGTCTTAATGGAAGTATAATAAAATAATAATACAAACTATAAAGCAATGATTAAGGTAGAAATAAGCCAATACCTCGCAATGTTAAAGACATTCACTGAATGTGCTCAATACAGAGCGGAGTGTTACCGGTTAAAAGTTGAAAACGAAAAGTTAAGATCTGAACTGTCGGATAGTTTAAAAGATTCTCGGTCTTCCCGTAATCGAATTGAATATTTCGACTACGGCAGCCGGATAGGAACTAACTAAGTATGAAAGTTGTGTCAGGGATTCGTCCCAACACTTTAAGTTGATGCCAATCGACACAGTGACAATCTGAAAAATGGTTGTCACTGTTTTATCGATTTTAAGTGGTTCTAAGCGAATCATGCGATTTGAAATAACAACTATCATCCTTGATTATTCAAGTTAATATAGAGTTGAAAAATAGTATATAAAACAATTTTATTAACAACATAAATAATTAGTATTATGAAACAAGAATCAAGCGTAATCAATCCGTATAACGGAATGTTTGGACAGCAAGGATGGATTTGTCCGAAGTGTGGAAGGGTATATTCACCTTTTACCCAAATGTGTTTGTATTGTAAACCCAATAATACAAATACTATTTCTAATCTTTGCGACATTTCTAATACGACCGTTAGTGAAGAAAGATTAAGAGAAAATCGTAAAACAGAGTAGTATGAAACAGACATTAGAATCGGCGGCAATAAATGAATTGTTTTTCAGTTATGCTTGTACGTCAAGAAATCTATCATTTGAGGGGCTTGTATATGACAGAAATGCAATGCTCAATATGTTTCGAAAAGGTGCAGAATGGCAGTCAAAGCAATCCACTTGGATAAGTGTGGAAGAGCGGTTGCCAGAAAAGCCAGAATATGACTGGGTGCTTGTCATTGTCCGTGATAAAAGGGATGGTTTTATAGGTATTCCGCAAATTGGAGAATTAAGAAGTGACGGATTTTGGCATACTGTAACGAGCGACTCTTTCAATACGCCAGATTTCATGAGGATATACAACACTACAGATGTTCTTGGGGAGATCCTCAAACAAGAGGTTGTAGCTTGGATGCCTATCCCTTCATTCGATGAAATACTGGAAGCTAATAGGGATGTACTAGAACGGATTAAAGAGAAAGGAGATTATAATGACAGCAGAAGAATTAAGTAAGTTAATCATTACTGGCAGAAAACTGAAAAAGTTTATTAAAGAAACTCTCCCTAAAATCAGAAAAGAGTTTGAAAGCCATAGCAAAAATGGAATAGATAAGCATACAGATGGATTTGGCAGAAGGGAGAGTATTCAGAGCATGAATATAAGTAATCTTTGTTATTCTTCTTTTTCTGGCAGTTATGGAAGTGGAGATACATATTCGGATATAGCAAATATAGATACTGATTTGATGAAGGAATACTTTATCAGATATCTGAATGGGCATAAGGATGAAATAATGGAGGGAGTAGCAGATTTAATGATAAATGATGCAAAATCAAATCAAGAAAATGCTATTAAGGAAATAGACGAATATAAAAATTCACTGCTAAAACTATTGGAGGAATAATCATGCCGATAAGCGAAGTATGCAATATAGACCGAATGGATTTCTTAAAGAAATTTCCAGATAATTTCTTTGATTTGTTCATAGATGATCCTCCATACGGAATTGGAGCGGATAATCCTTCCATCAAGCCCAATACTGTAAAACAAAGTAATGGTAATATACTGTATGTTAAACAATCCGTTTATCCGAAATCAGACTGGGATTCACGAGTTCCCCCTCTAGAATATTTCGATGAAGTAAAAAGGGTCAGCCGAAATCAGATAATATGGGGAGTAAACTACTTCAATTATGACTTTACTGGTGGACGGATTGTCTGGGATAAGCTAAATGGTGATACCGATCAATACGATTGCGAGATAGCTTACTGCAGTATGAATGACAGAACTGACCTTGTATATTGCATGTGGCGGGGAATGATTCAAGGTTCCTATTGCGGCAAGGATTTATCTAAGGCAATTATCCAGCAAGGAAACAAAAGGTTGAATGAAAAGCGTATCCATCCCTGCCAAAAGCCGGTGATCTTATACGCATGGTTACTCAATCAATATGCTAACCAAGGCTATAAGATCGGTGATGCTCACATGGGTAGTCAAAGTAGCCGGATTGCAGCTTACAAGCTAGGATTCGACTATTGGGGATGTGAAAAAGACGAGTTTTATTTTAAAGAAGGTAATTCTCGTTTCCGTTATGAATGCCACGGAGAAATAAAAACGAATAAAGGGATTTTAGTGCAAACAAATATATTTGACTTATAATATTAATATAACAATGAAGAAAATTGAATTTTACCCAGGAATCAATCTTGATAAAGCATATCAAGAATTGCAGGACAATGCACCATCTTATGGTGAATTTAACGAGAAAACGTTGTATTCTACTGATTCTCTCGATGAAGTGTTTGTTAAAGTGACCGGTAAGTCAAAAGTGGAGCATGATGAATATATTCGCAAAATACGCGAAGAGTACGAACGTAAAGAGGCGGAATTTAAGGCTAAGATCCCGAAATTAACCGAAGATTACAGAAAACGTGCAAGGGGAATTATTCCGGAAGAACATTTAGAATACTGGGATGAAATCGTCCCTATCAGATTGAATGACCTGTATCATGGCATGGAACTTGACTGCTGGTTGACATTTATTGAGATATTGAATGATACATCCAAAGAAGAATTGGAAAGATTTGAAATATGCCGGTCTTTATTCTTTAAACAAGGTCACAGTGGAATGAGCGGTAGTCTTGTTTTAGCAGGTTTGAGACGTTTTCATACATTAGGAGAAATGTTGGCATCATACATTAACGACTCTATAAAAGCATAGTACCTCTTATGGAAGAAAGTAAAAACATTGGTGAAATTACCCTTGGATTTGATAATGAATCTGCAAGAAAAGTAGCAATCAATAATATGGTTAGGTGCGAATTTGCAGATCACCGTCTTGTTACCGTTGCGCATACAGAAGAAGATGCCTACCTGTTATCGGTAGAAAATCCTCAAAGTTCCGGACGCGCTACCCAAACGAATATGTATTTGACAGAAGGAAGCGCAGCTGCTCTTTTCTATACATACATCTTATATCTGGAACATAACGGAATAGATGCAAATGAGTTATTCAAAAAATACATACTTGACGATAAAGAGCTCAAATATGAATTTTCACCTAAAGATTAATATTACATCATTATGGAAATAAACTGTAAATACTGCCCTAAAAATGATGGTACAGGCTCGTGTAAAATAAACGACTGTCCCCTACTCCCTATCATACAAGAAATGGAAGAAATAAGTGGATTCCTAAATATTACATGCCAAAACAACCCTACAGAAATACAGGAGAGGATTGCGGCTACTATGGTATATGTAGTAAGAACCGGTGAAATGCTTGCAAATGCTAAAAGAATGCTTCGCAAAAGAAAATCGGATGAAATACAAAACACCATTATTAAGATAGCACAGGAAAACTGTTTGTCTGCAAAAGTACAAAATGCCTTACTTGATAGCATTGCAGAAAACGAATCTTTCTTAGTGGATCGACTAGATCGACTTAACGCTTCAGCAACGCATCAGTTAGATGCATTACGCACTCTATTGAGTTATGAAAAGGAATCTTTGCGGTTAAATAAGACTGGATATTGAAAAAATGTTAATCATGGAAAAATAATAGTTCAAAAGTGATTGAGTTTACGTCACTTTTGACTAGTTTTACACCGTGAAAATAATAGATGCGATTGGTGGAACTCTCGTATAGCAAGATACTAAGTCAGCTCTGTATGAGTAGTTGTTTCCGAGTTCCACAAATAGAAACAATGAAAATATGGAGCTTATTTTATTAAATTATGATTAAACCCAAATTATTTACTAACAAACATGGCACGTATACGTTCTATTAAACCCAAATTCTGGGATGATATAAAGATCGGACGTTTAAGCCGTGATGCCAGACTATTATATATTGGACTATGGTCTTTTTCCGATGATATAGGAGTAGTTATAGGTGATTCTATTTGGCTTAAATCTAAAGTCTTTCCGTATGACCAAATTCAGGTACAACAGTTTGAAAAATGGATAAAAGAGCTTGTAATAAATGGATTTATATGTCTGCTTTCTTACAACGAAGAGAGATTCATATATCTGCCTAACTTTACTCGGCATCAAGTAATCAACAGACCTAACACCGAAGATTTGAACATACCTAAAGAACTGATAGACAGAGCAAAAAAAGACATACATAGTTTTCTCACCGAACAATCACTGAATAATCATGGAACAATCATGGAACAATCAGTGCTTATAATAGGAGAAGGAAAAGGAATAAGAGATATTCCCCCTATAATCCCCCCGGGGGATGACGAAGAGTCTAGTGGAAATGAAGCAATTGATTATAATGCTTTAATGGATACATTCAATAAGATGTTTGATGGCAAACTTCCCAAAGTGTCATCCATGACTGACAAAAGGAAGAAGTCAATAAAAGCTCGTGTAGCAGAATATGACAAACAAGCAATTATGGATGTATTCAACAACATTCTTCAATCTCCATTTCTTTTAGGGAGGAACGATAGAAACTGGCGATGTGATTTTGATTGGATTTTCAGACCTACGAATTTTACTAAAATTTTAGAAGGTAACTACAATGGAACAAGGCTTAGTAAAAACCAACAAGATAGCGAGCAGCGAAAACTTGATTCAATTCTTGCAGTCTCTACAACCGTCCGAGAAGCTGCCGCAAAAAAGAGAAAGGAACTTGAAGCAGAGGGCATTATTGACCAAATACCCTGATCCGGCACAATTTATTCTTGATTACAATCCGGACTTACAATTTAAAATTGTCAGATGTAATGCTACACACGCAGATTTAGCTTTAAATCTTGAAATACCAAGTTTGGGGCTTTTGGCTTCTACTTATGGGGATGAGACACCACTAGAGTGGCTTAAAATTCAATTTGGAACGTTGAATGATTTTGCAGAGGTATCTACAAAGATAGCCAAAACTCAACTTGAGGAATTGGCTGCAATATTCCTTTCGGAGTATTATTATATCAATGCCGCTGAAATATGTTTTTTCATAGCCCGTTTCAAATCTGGTAAATATGGGAGGTTTTATGGAGCCATTGATCCTATGAAGATAACAAGTGCTATGCTTGAATATATATCCGAAAGGCGAAGGGGAATTGAACGTCACGAACGAGAGCAATACCGCATTCAGATACAAAAAGAGATAGAGGAGCACGGTAATAATAGCATATCATACGCAGAATATCTTGAGCAAGAAAAGAAGCTTGTAGAAAATGGTGACAAGGATGCTATTGAAAGGGCTTCAAGACGTATCGGAAGTCCCTAAATGTCAACAAGTTAATTAATTATAACGCCTTACAAATAAGAAAAGTAACGTTTGTTTACAAGTGGTAAATTAAGTAACTTTATACCTGTAAATCAAAACATATAAAACATAAGAGCAATGAAAGATTTAAGTATTTTGAATGAGAATGAGAAAAGAGTTTTCGAATGTATGATTGAGAACACAAAAGCCAACGATGGGTTTATTCTTAGCGAACTATCCTGTTATGGTGAGTTTACGATGTCACAGTTAAGGGGATATTCCAGTTCCTTGCAAAAGAAAGGATTTGTAGAGATGTATAATGGCGACTGTTATAATGACGGAAAGGCAATAATTGAATAGTTTAATATTGCAGATGATACTCCAAGGTTATCCGGTAATCTGTAATGGAATTCATTATGACGGCAGACATCTAAAGCCAATATGCAAACGATGTCCTTTGTATTCAAAAGTTAAGCAGCCATCAAGAAGCTCATGGCGCATAAGTGGAATTAAAAAATGTATCATAAATCATGTTAGTAGGAACAACAAACCTTAACACGACTCTAAATTTAGCATACGTGTTAACAGATGTCGTAGAAACCCTTCTCTACGATTTAAGAAGTGAAATGAGAAAGCAAGGCTATGAATTACGTTACGACGCTAAACATAACTTCAATACAGCAATAGCTGCGATCCGGAAATTGAAACAAGATGTAGACAAAACCAAATTCTCCACACAAGAGAACTTTGGAAATGATTCCGATTGTCTCCTAGCCTTCATCCGGTTATTAGTAGACAGATGCGGTGATGATGACAAGAAAATGTTTGCGTTCTATAACTACATCAAGAGTCATCCTTCACAGCTAGGGCTTGAACTGTCCGATGAAAAAAGTGTATTCGCCCATATTTTTAATAACTAAAATTCTAGTTTCTAAAATATGAGAATACTCCTAAACATCCTCCTTCTCATAGGAGTGAACCTCTTATTTTACCTGGTAGTCTACCGGTTGGCGGACTACTTGATGAATACAATTAATATATGAAAGAAATCGAACTATATAATGACCATTTCCAGAACTACAAAGTTTATGGAATCCCCAAAGCGCAGTTAATTATTGCCGATGTCCCCTACAATTTAGGAAATAATGCTTATGCCTCTAATCCCTCATGGTATGTGGATGGTGATAATAAGAACGGAGAAAGTGATAAGGCGGGCAAACAATTCTTTGATACCGATAAAGACTTTCGCCCGGCAGAGTTTATGCACTTCTGTAGCCAAATGCTTGTAAAAGAACCTAAGACTAAAAAAAGTGCACCATGTATGATAATCTTTTGTGAATTTGAAGACCAGTTCCGATATATCGAACTTGGTAAGAGATATGGTTTGGGTAAATACATAAATCTTGTATTTAGAAAAAACTTTTCATCGCAGGTTTTAAAAGCAAACATGAAAGTGGTGGGTAACTGCGAATATGGTCTTTTGTTGTATCGTGACAAGCTTCCAAAGTTTAACAACGACGGACGGATGATATTCAATTGCTTTGATTGGGTACAGGATAATGAAACACCGAAGGTTCACAATACCCAAAAGCCAGTACCATTACTTCGTAGGTTAATAGAGATATTCACCGATAAAGGTGATGTAGTTATCGATCCGTGTGCCGGAAGTGGTTCTACCTTATTAGCAGCCGCCCAACTAGGACGCAGAGCATACGGATTCGAGATTAAGAAGAAGTTCTATGCTGATGCGAATAAATTTGTATTGTCGCAAGTCCAACAGGCGTTATTCCAATAATAAAGCTATGTGTAAGATTGAGTTAGATAAAATATACAATGAAGATTGTATCGAAGGAATGAAACGTATTCCAGATAAAAGCATTGATGCTATAATATGCGATCTTCCATACGGTACCACTCAAAGTAAATGGGATACAATAATTCCATTTGAACCTCTATGGGAACAATACAAACGTATCATTAAAGACAATGGGGCTATTGTATTGTTTGGTGCGGAACCCTTTTCCAGCTATTTAAGACTAAGTAATATCGATTGGTATAAATATGACTGGGTTTGGGACAAAGTGAAAGGAGTTGGCTTTCTAAATGCTAAGAAGCAACCTCTCCGTAATCATGAATTGATTAGTGTATTCTACAAAAAGCAATGTACCTATAATCCTCAAAAAACATCTGGTCATGAAAGGAAAAAAACTTTCAGATCAAAAAACTGCCAAACAGAAGTGTACGGAGCAATGAATCAGGATTACCATTATGATTCAACAGAAAGGTATCCGCGTAGTATACAAATCTTCAAAACTGATACACAGAACTCTTCGCTTCATCCTAACCAAAAGCCACTGAAGTTGTTGGAATATCTTGTTAAGACTTATACTAATGAAGGCGAAATTGTATTAGATAATTGCATCGGAAGTGGTACCACTGCTGTAGCCTGTATAAATACTAATAGACATTTTATCGGCTTTGAAAATTTGGGAAAGCATTATTATACAGCCTGTGAACGTGTATTACAGGCTATGCGAGAACCCAAATTAGCATTATAAACTAACGTAAAACAAGAATAGAAAGGAACATTATGAAAAAAGTAAATTCTCCAGTCGTTTCAGTGAGTCTGAATAGCTATCATCAGCTGTCTGATGCAAATGAACAAACAGGTCTTTCAAACAATTCCACTGACGCATATCTCCAAAATGAAGAATTATCTTCCATAGGTGGGGATTCTCAACGAACAATGGGAACATCCTTGCCGCCAGTGCATTGTAGTAATCTCGGTGATGTACAGGTTGCTTTAAAATCTGGAGCCAAAGATGTAGAAATCCCCGATAATGTGTATCGCGAACTAATTGAGGCTGCTGAGAAAGGAGGTCATTTAGATAATCCTGGTGAGCTGGGGCAAAATGGCGGCATACTATTAGATTACAACAACTCCATTGGGTTGCCGCCATTTGAAGATGATACATAGAAGATAATTCGCAAATGGTTTCTTCAAACCACATTAATCCCCGAATTTCACCAGACATCTTACCATTGATTAAATGATGACAATATTCGTGTGCGAATTGATATATCCATTTACTCCAATAGTTATCAGTGACATGTAAGAATATAAAATGATTATCCGCCACGATGGAGCACATTGGATGATTGTCTTTGTATTCAATCATGCAATTGCAAGTAGAGAACGGAGGTATATTTAGTGCTGTAGAGAAATTTATATCAATAGACCTAAGCAAATAGTATATGACTTCCTTATCATAATTACCAAATAAAGGTGAGTTTGATATGTATAGGTTGGGTGATATGTAAGTAAATCTACTCATAATAACTAATTTTAAAATTCGACAATAGCAAAAATAGTAATAACAATCAAAGGACGCATCCATATCTACAATAATTTTAAAATTCGACACTTTATTCTTTATTCGGATGCGCCATTTAACTAATAACAAGAAAGAAATGAAGAAAATCATGTTCAATGATAAGTACGGCTTAACAACAGCCGTATTGGAAGGTCGAAAAACTATGACGAGACGTATTTCGGAAGACCAAATACGCAACAGTGTCTTTTGTAAGAGTGGTTATGAAAGCATCCATGGGCATGAAATAAAGCCTAAATACGAAGTTGGCGAAATCGTTGCCATTGCGCAAAGCTACAAGGATTCAGGCTATTACCCAGACTCATTAGATAGACATCCGAAAGATTTGAGTATTCGCGGTCTTATGAAGGATTCCGCAGGATGGAATAACAAAATGTTCGTTAAGTCGTATGCTTGTAAGTATCACATAAAGATAACCAATGTAAAAGTAGAGCGTTTGCAAGATATATCCGATGAAGATTGCTTGAAAGAAGGAATTGTTAGGCAAGAGGTAATATCTGATGAATCCCCTTTCCTTTATGCTTATGATGCTTTTTTGAACGGAGATAATAAATACTTTGCTTCTCGCTGGTTTAAGACCCCCAAAGAAGCCTTTGCTGTCCTGATAGGTAAAGTATCTGGCAAAGGTACATGGGAAAGTAATCCTTTTGTATTTGCTTACGAATTCAGATTGGTAGACTAAGCAACTGTAAAACAATAAGTTAAACAAAGTTTAAGTAAAAGTTTTTATATTGTTTTATTTTGGTTAACTCATTGATAATGAGTATCTTTACAACACTAAAAGAAATCAATAATACTAACAATTAAAAGACAAAAGCAATGAAAGAAATAAATAAAGATTCCGGCAAAATCAAGTTTATACAAGGATTATCAACAGAAGATTATTCATTGTATTACACTTACAACAGAATAGATGAGGTTCAAGAAGTTATCCGCGGTCACTACGGTTTACCTTCAAAAGATACTCCTAAAGCAATTAAAGTTTCTGGTGTAGACGGTATCTTATTCATGACAAAAAATTCCGGTATTCTTGTAGATTATATATGCAAAGAGAATGATAGTAAGTTCGAACTTTATGAAATGAGTCTAAAAACATACAACGAATACGAAAGATACATGAGCGATTTAATGGTAGCATAAGTTTAACTAGCATGTCGAAATCCCTGCGCAATATAGAAGATTATGAAATTTAGTGAATTACCAACAAACACCCAACAGAGATTAAACGATGAACGCTCAAAATTGAGCAATCGGACAATCAATAATGCGTATGAGGTTTTACTATACAATAAATCAGGTACACGTTTCTTTTCTGCAAGAAGACACCAAAGTTCATGGCAAGACGATAAGGGTAATTATATGTCATTTGGGGGTGGTTCTGAATGGACGATACGATATGGCTGTATAGGCTTCGTCCGTAGAAAACAAGTAATAGGTTATGACTATGAGTTGGACTATGGTAGAACTTACTCTAAATCAGCAAATGGCACAGTCATCCCATCTTCTGTGAAAACCAAGAAAGAAGTGTATGGTGTTTTAAAAGCGATTGGTATATTTGATTTTTAACCAAGTAGCCTTCAGGTTACTATAACACATAAGAGCAATGAACACATATTACAAATTTGCGCCAAATGTATTTTTGGCAAAGTGCGAAGAAAAGCACGAAAGAGGTGAAGAAATTCTAGTTACAACCAAGTATGGCAAAGAAAACGAAAGCATAGTTTTCAATCTGATTTTCGAGAAAGACGGCTTTTACTACTATTCCATCGTCAGAGCAGATGGTTTCAATGCACAAGAATGGGCTAAGCAAAGAGCGGAACGCAGGCATGAATGGGCTACATCGGCAGCGCAAAAAAGTAATGAATATTTTCAGAAATCAAACAAACATCGCGATTTCCTTTCTTTGGGTGAGCCGATCAAAGTAGGGCACCATAGCGAACGAGGACATCGTAAAATGATAGATAACGCCTGGAATAATATGGGGAAAAGCGTCGAGCTTAGTGATAAAGCTGCCGAACATGAAAGAGTAGCCAAGTACTGGGAAAAACGCGCTGAAACGATCAATCTTTCTATGCCGGAAAGTATTGACTTCTACGAATACAAGTTGGAACAAGCGAAAGAATACCATGAAGGTGTGAAGTCCGGAAAATATCCACGTAGTCACTCTTACGCCCTCACTTATGCCAAAAAGGAAGTGAATGAGTTGCAAAAAAATATGATCTGGCTAAAAAGTTATGGGGAGATGAAAAATAAAAATATACTAGTACTAGCCGTATTAAATTCAGATCAGATGAAATAGAACAAGAACTAGCAAAAGGCAATAAGTTTATTGTCAAATGGAAAACAATCTGGGAAATATGTTATTCACAAGCTCAAAGACAATACTACGCTATAAAAGTGTACACATCAGAAGACAGTTATGTTTCTAAGGGACGCTTTTATTTTGTAAATGCTAGTAGAGCAAATGAAATGATTGGATCGGAAATACTCATAGATTAATGGAAACGAAAACCAACAAAGCTATTTCACTACTCCAGTGCGGTGATTTTAAAGCCGCACTAGCAATTTTCTCCACCTTTCGGATAGGATTTACCAAAGAAGAGCAAAGAACCTTAAAAATAGCAAGTGAAAGCCTTTCCGGAAATTCCTCGTTCTATCGTCAACTTGGAATTGACATCGACAAGGAAATAGAGAAAAGCAAATCTATTATTACATCGAAGTACTTGAAAATGAAATAGTTAAACAAAGTTTAAGCCATGCACATTTTTAATTTAACTTATTGGTAATCAATATATTATTTGTATCTTTACATATCAAAAATAACAAATTAATCAATAAGAGCAATGAAAAAGATAGAAGTTGAAATCAGTTTAAGAGATGCGAGAAATGGTTATTGGAGAATAGAAGATAATCGCTTCCTTTCAGAGAATGGTGAATGGACTGCATCGAACATCTGGGAATCAAAAGAGTTTGAAGAAACAGAGTTGGAAGAAATGGAACAAATGCAATCTTTGATTGAAGGTGTTCTTTCAGGTCTTGAATATGAAATTGCAATTGTTGAATTTTAAAGCATAAATCAATGAGCAAAATACAACGAATGACATCCGAGCTTAACCAGATATTACACTCTGACACCTATCAGTTCGAGATTGACACCGAAGATTTCGTCTTCGGATTCAAGAGCACCATAAAAAAGCGTACCAAAGATTTAGCGAAGGCACTTAAGTTAGAGCAAAAGGTAACAAAAGACTGTGGACGTTTCCTATCCGATACGGTTAAAATCGTATCTGTAAGAATATACAAGAACGGTGAGTTGAGAAAAGAACTTCATGCTAAAGAAATAACAGCAACGTATAACGGATAAAATATAGAGCAATGAAAACATTGAGTAAATTAACAAGCAAAGAAAGTTTTGCAATTCTTCATGAAATAGAAAAAAGAGAGTGCCCATCGGACGAAAAAAACTTTTTCAAATGGAGACAAGAAAAAGATAAAGAACGAATGGAAGCTATTAAGAACCTTATACCAGAGCTTGGTCTAGGCTGTACAATTTGCTATTACTCTGATAAACGCGCAGCTACAGTAACAAAAATAATTTCTCCTTGCAAAATTGAAGTCACTTGTAACCAGACGAGATGCATTGACTATTACGATGGGAAATATGAAATTCTACCAGAACTTGAAGGAGAAGAAAAAGTGTTTACCAAAAGAAGAAATGGATATTGGGTTATGGAAGGACAACCGTATAAAGATGGAGTATTATTGATGCTCCATTATCAGAGCCATTATATCGACCCTTCATTTTAATATAAACAACGGTAAAAGTGTAAATTATGAATGATTACAAAAACAGATTCAAGCGTATGGATTGCAATGAAAAAACAATCCAAACAAAAAAAATGACTATTCGAGGAGTTGAAATCTCAAATATCAAAAAAGAAGACGTCCTCGATTTTTGTGAAATCAAAGGTGTTTCACCAGAATATCTTGTTCTTAAATTAATTGAGAATATTGATTAACCCTACTTTTATAAAACATAGAGCAATGAAAACAACAGTAAAAGTGTATTTAAAAGACGAACAAGGTAATAAAGATTGGTTTGTCACTCCTATCAACCTACCAGAGGAAGAAGCTCACATGTACTATCTTGGCAAAACATTCAATATGGGACGCGAAACAGACCACATGATGAGGTGCTATAAAGTTGAGACAATAAAATTATCAAATTAGACAAATTTATGACTAAAAGTGATTGAATTTACGCCACTTTTTGTATCTTTACACCATAAAATTAAAGCAATGAGGATTTATACATCATATTTTGGAAATTACAGAAAACTGGCAGCAGCGAACATCAAAATGATATGTGTCGCTTTAGGCAGACCAAAATTTTATAACGCACCTCAAATTATAGAGGTTGCACCAAGAAGATATATGTTAGATGACAAATGGACTTATGAAGAGTACACGAGTATGTATTTGAATGATGTTCTTGCAAAAGTCAATCCGCAAGAATTGATTCAAACTATCCAACGACACAGTGAAGGTAAAGATGTCGCTCTATGCTGTTACGAAAAACCGGGTGATTTCTGCCATCGTCATATTTTGGCAAAATGGCTTACTGAAAAGACTGGCATTGAAATAACAGAGTTCGGAGTAGTTGAGAAAAAGGGACCTAAATACGAACAAGCAAGTTTATTTTGAGTATGAGAAGGATTAAGTTTAGAGGGAAGCGCATTGATGGTAAGGGATGGATAAGAGATTCTTATACGCTTATTCAAGATGGAGATGGAACTTGGTTGCACGATAATGACGTTGAAAAAATAGACGAAAATACTCTTGGGCAGTTCACCGGCTTGTGTGACAAGAGCGGGAAAGAAATATATGAGCATGATTTAGTTGAATGTGCTGGCGTATTATGTGAGGTAGTGTATAGTGATAAAATCGGTTCTTTTGTGCTATTAGAAGTTCTGTCTCAAAATCTTGGGAACAAACCAATAGGACAAATGATAGATATGTTCGGAATTAGATATGCAGGTAATATTTATGACAATCCGGAATTATTAGCCAACCGTCAATAGCGTTTGATGGGATGCTGTCAAATTTGCCAAGCAAGCGGTGGTTTGACAGCATAGGCATTTGCGGAAATAGCTCATCGGTAGAGCGTTGGCATTCCAGCCAAAGAGTGGGGTTCGATTCCCTGTTTCCGCTCGAATGCCGTTAAACTCGGCTCGTTGATTGAGGTTGTGTAAAGTAAGCGACAAGGTTCGATTCCTTGCATTTAGTTGGTACTGCAAACAATCTGACAGCGTGGAAAGACACGCAAATTTGGTGGTATGGCGGAATTAGTAGACGCTAAAGTGACATGTTTATAGATAGGTTAACCCTAGGCTAAGGTTGTAAAAATAAACGGGCATGGCTGTTTTTAAATGTAACAGCAAAATAACTCCTATCATGCAGGTTCGAATCCTGCTACCACTACTAAGGGATAAAATGGTCATAGGGAGCTAAGACTAAATGAACGGAAGTTCCAAGTGTACATAAGAATGGATGTCATCAAGACCGGCTGTTAGTAACAGGTCGAGTAGTTTAAAGATCGTAGGATAACCAATCTACGGACGAAAACGAGAAAGCAGACGATACTTGTGCAGGTTCGAATCCTGCTTATCCCTCAACCCTTATAGTAGCGATAAGCGAAAACAAGAGCATTAAAGCTTGTGCAGTTTACGGGGTGATGGAAATTGCCATCTGACACGACTGTAAAGAAGCCGAATAGATTGCATAAGTGTTCTTGCAAGTAGCTTGAAAAATGATGGATTTGTATTTAGGCCTGTCGGGAATACGCTCGACAGGCATTTAACGCAAAATGTATATGAAGTTATATACAACCTAAATATATGGACGAAAAAGGACTAATAAGAGCATGTGAAAACTCCGGCTGCGGTTGGAAGTGTTGTTCGTTCGGATCGGACGGACATATTGTAATTCTCCCCCATGAACTTGACGGGTATGAAAAAGAAATCTCCCATTTACAGATTATAGATGATGATTACTTTGGCGGTAAAAAGATTAAATGTATCGCTAAAGACTGTAAATCATGTGATAATGGCTACAAACCTATCATGTGTAGAACTTATCCTTTGTGGGTAAAGTCGGTAAAAAAAGGTCTTGTTTTCCGTAGCAGTAAATGTCCGTTGAAAAATGAGCAACTTACTAAGCATAAAGAATTTGTACTAGACATTTTCGACAATTATAGAAAAGCATTATTGCCTAAAGTCGATATAGACACATTCCTTTCTAAAGCATGGATTGACCGTTACGAACCATTGTTCCCGACGCATAAAGGAAGCATAGAATACAATATGCAAGTGAAAGCTTTATCTATGTCTGACATTACTACCATAGAAGAAATTGAGCAAAAGTTGCTCTCTGATCCTGATATGTGTTTCGCTTCGGAACCGGAAGATATAGTCAAGTGCTTGCAATCTGGTTGCAGTTACGGATTATTGACAAATGATAAGCTGGTTGCTTATTCGCTTGCATATTTCACTGAATACGGTACTGCCTACGTAGATAAATGTTTCGTTCGTTCAGATTATAGGGGTAATAGCTTTCAGTACATTCTACTCAATGCTAATCTTGCAAAATTGGTTTCAAACGGTGCACAAGAGGTATTTGCCATGACCTCACCCAAAAATGAAGCAAGTATCAAGAGTTTTACCAATGCCGGGTTCTCGTTCAAACGTGATACCAAATACAAAGGGATTGAACGTTTAATCTTAAAGTGGGAGCTATGAAAGTTATTGTCTATACCAAGAATATAATAGAGAACATTGAAAAGGCGCAATCGTTTGTTAATGTTCCCATTTCATTAATGTTTAAGGACTTCTATGAAGATATTCATGAGCATATAGCGGATAAAATAAGAAATAAGATTTTCGGGTTACATTTGAAAGATAGCGTATGTTATTCTATTGGGAAAGCGACAAAAGATAATATAGGTGCAGTAGTAACATCATTTGCTGACTCTTGGAAATATCTCACTATTAATGGAGAGGGTTGCCAAGGAATACACAACTACTACATTCCAATTGACGCTTACGATAACAGAGAAGGTTTAAGCATTTATGAAGCAAGCAAACTAGCTAACGAAATAAGGATGCTTTCAGATGCTCATATATACGGTATGATTACTTCCGGTTGCCTCAATGACAAATACCCGCCAATGTCGCGATTATACGACATCTGGGACAACCTAAAAGGATATATTGAATCCATCAGTTTAGGAGGAAGTTTTTGGCTCGGACAGTATGACAAACTTCCAAACTTCATAAGTGATGTAAGAATAGGAGAATATATGCTGTTTGGCACTATTCCATATTGCAATGATGAAGAGAAAAAAGGCTTTAATGGGATAGAACTACAAACAAGAATAATAGGCATCTATCCAGAGCGTAATCAACTCATTCTCGATTGCGGTTATTCAATGGCGGACATGGCTAAATGCAGAATTCCCTATTATACCAATTTGAAGTATGTAGATAGCTCCAGCGAATATACAATAATGCAATGTGACCATGTTTCGGATTATCACATTGGTGATGTGGTTCGTTTTGTCCCTGATTATAAATCATTAGTCAAGTTGAGATATGCAGAACACGAATATAGATAAACCGTGGATTGACTATATAGCCAATCGCACATTTGGCATGGAACTGGAGTTCGCTGATGGTGATAAAGATCATATTCCTCTTCCATCGGGTTACAAGTGGACGGATAACAAGCTAACCATGATGAATAACTCGGATGGATCGGCAGTTACGCATCACGGTCAATTTGGCGGGGAAATAAACACACGCCCATACCATTATTGTATAGAAGATTTGCAGGAGTTGAAGAATTTTATTCAGACCATGAGAGATGCAGGAAGTTATCTCATGTGGAATGAAGGTTTTGATGCACATCTATACATCAAAGATATGGACTTGAATGTTATCAAACGTTTGTTTGCCCTCTCCTACTACACCGCTTATCCAATCAAACGAATATTTGACATTGCCGAGTGGTGGGAAACAAAATATCTCGTACCCAGTCCACCTTGGGATGTTGTAAAACGAGTTCTTGAAGCAGATAATATTGAGAATTTACTGAAAGTTTTTAGTAATGGATCAGATAGAGGATATATCCGGTACTGGCTCAACTTATGTTCTATTGAAAAGATAGGAACAGCAGAATTCCGTATCTTCAATAGTTCATGGGACTTCGACAAGGTGCTGGAAACAATCAAATTCATGTATTCATTTGTAGAATATGCCTACCTACATGAAGACATAGAAGAGTATAAGCAACTCACCACTATTGACAAATGTCTTGAGACATTCCATATAGACTATTCCAAGGTTCCCCAAAGACATAAACCGTTACTTTGGGCAGCAGAACACTCGGACAATGTTACGATAGTAGGCTCCATGTTTAAGAAAACTAATCGTATGCTTTCCTTCATCAAGAAAGAAGCGGCCAAATTTGATATTGCTCATGTGGTAAACTCATACTATATGGATATAGAGCAAATACTTACCAACCGTGAGATTAAGGTGTATACAAAGGAGTATTTTATCTACATGATGTATAAGGCAATCAAGGGAGAGATAAAAGAACTGCGTTTTAATGATGAATATGAGTTTCTGAATATCAAGTCTGAAAGTCCGGCTGAAATTATTGCCACTATCCATCTGTTCAATGCCATCAAGAAGCATAAGAACTCACAAGATATTTACCATAAGTCGCTTTATGACGATTTTATGGCAAAATTGGAGCATTACCATAAGAAGTATACGGAACGTTACCAAAAGCTCGTAGACAGCCTTAAAAGTAAGTCTATTGAAATATTTTATTGTGCTGATATATCAGATGCAATTCTTAACTGCAAAGAGAATGACATATTAATCTATCAGAATGAATTTCATTCCGGTATGAAAGCCACAAGCAACGCATTACAGCGTTTCTTATTGGATGATTTTGGATCTCAAGAACGAACTAAAACGAAATATGCAGAAATAGATGAAGAACAAGTTAATTACATGGCTCTCTCGCAGCATGGATTTATGGGCAGAAGAGAGGTATTCAAAGACCAACGCACATATATTTGGTCTAATGTGGTAGAAAGTGGAGACAGCAGTTTTAACAAGCGGACTATCATCCCTCTAAAATATAAACGGTTGCCAGACGATTACGTACTTACAAATAATAGCAAACTCCGGTTTGTTCGTGCTTCTATGGCAGAAATTGATTATCTGCGCATGATTTACTTGAAGAAAGGCATCATACTCGGATCAGCTCCGTTCTGTTATTTGTGGTTCTTGGATGATTACGTGTTCGGAGCTTGTATGTTTGACTTCCTGAAGGTCAGCAAATACGGCATGGATGCAGTTTGGATGAAATCGGATTTTGTCATAGACCACCCTCTGCCTAAGTTGAGCCGATTGCTAATTATGGGCGTTCTTTCATCAGAATTTAAATCAGAACTGGATATAAGATATAAACATCAATGTGGTGTTATTGCTACTTCCGTGTTCACCGATAAACCTGTAAGTATGAAATATCGTGGTGTATTCAAATTACATGAACGTTGCGTTGGTAAACTCCATTACATACAAGATGCAGGTATTCGTGGCAACTTAGATGATATTTTAAAAACATTTGTAGAAAAATACAGTGATGAACCAAGAAAGGAATAATATATGGGAAAATTCAAGATAGCAGAAGTACAGTTGTCTGATATTAAACTAGTTAAAAAAAATGCACATTTCATGCAGCAAGACACGTTTAATGCATTAGTAAATAACATACGTAGAGACGGACAACTTTCATCCGTTCCGTTTTGTGTGAAACATCCGGATGGCACATATACAGTAGTAAGTGGAAATCATCGTACACAAGCTGCAAAAATGGCAGGTCTTACCTCTATCCATGTCATGTATATAGATGAAGAGGAGACAAATAATGACTGGTTACTTGCTACGCAGTTAAGCCACAACAGTATTGTCGGTCAAGACGATGCCGAAATTTTAAAGCAATTACTTGATGAAATAACAGATGTCGCACTGAAAGAGTATGCGCATATCAGTAATGAAGTACTAGAAAGCGTTAAAGACATCAACTATACAGTTGAAATGCCGAATAATGAAATTGTTCCAGTAACTCTTATGTTTGTAGATACACAGAAAGTCTCATTTGACAAATTAATGGAAACATTGGATTGCTATTCAGAAAAAGAACTTGGCAACCTTACTTTATTGGACATGGAAACAATGTATCGATTAAATGAAGTATCCGCAAAAGTTCAGGCGAAATACAAAATCAAAGCACAGGCTTTGAGTATATGCAAAATGTTGGAAATTGTAAATAATGTATTGGAGGGAAGTAAAAATGGCACAGAAGTACAGGCTTAATACAAGGCAAAAGAAAGCTAAGTTCTTAAAAGCATTGGAAGCAAGGATGCTGAATGTTACCGCAGCTTGTGAAGCTGTAGAAATCTCACGCTCCATTGCTTATAAATGGAAATCGAATGATCCAGATTTTGCTGAAAAATGGAAAGAAGTAGAAGAAAGTTTCTATGATAAGCTAGAAACGACAATGTTTGCTAAAGCTTTGACGGAACAAGATAACACCATGCTTATTTGGTTAAGTAAGACTAAAATGAAGCATCGCGGTTACGTTGAAAAAGTAGAGCAAGATTTGAATATTAATCCATTTGAGAAATTAATGCAAGAATTGCCAGACGATGAAGAATGAGCAAAGATGACAAGTCTATAAGATACATGAAAGCATGGCGGGAGGATTGGTGCAAATTCGCTCATGATGTTCTTCATTCAAGGTTAGACAAGGAACAGCAAGCCATTCTTCAATCCGTCCAGCATAATCCAATGACTGCTGTAGCGTCAGGCACGGCAAGGGGAAAGGATTATATTGCGGCTTGTGCATCTATGTGTTTTATGTATCTTACTCCACGTTGGAAAGAAGGTAAGTTAATTAAGAATACCAAGATTGCCATGACAGCTCCTACAGCCCGTCAAGTTCAAAATATCATGATACCTGAAATATCCCGCTTATTTAGAAATGCAGGGTTCTTGCCCGGACGCTTATTGTCTTCCGGCATTAAAACTGATTACGAAGAGTGGTTCCTAACAGGGTTTAAAGCTGGTGACGACAATACGGAAGCTTGGTCTGGTTTCCATGCCGTAAATACTATGTTTGTCGTTACTGAAGCTTCCGGTATATCAGAAGCAACTTACAACGCTATTGAGGGTAACTTACAGGGTAATTCTCGCTTTCTCATAGTGTTCAATCCTAATGTTACTACTGGTTACGCAGCTCGTGCCATGAAGTCTGACCGTTTTGCAAAATTCAGACTTAGCTCTCTAAATGCAGAAAATGTAGTAAAGAAGCAAATAGTAATACCCGGTCAAGTGGATTATGAATGGGTTAAGGACAAGGTGATAAATTGGTGCTCCCCCATTCAGCGAACAGATTTCAACGAGGGAGAAGGCGATTTCAATTGGGAAGGTAAGCTATACCGACCTAACGATTTGTTTCGCGTCAAGGTACTTGGTATGTTCCCGAAAGTTTCTGAAGATGTGCTTATTCCTTATGAATGGATAGAAATAGCAAACAGGAATTGGCAGGAATTACAGGCAAGCGGTTTCATCCCAGCCAAATCTTGTAAGCTAGGTGTTGACGTTGCCGGTATGGGACGCGATAATAGTGTGCTTTGCCCGCGATACGGCAACTACGTTTCTCAATTTGAAGTTCATCAATCTGCCGGACGTGCGGATCACATGCACGTAGTAGGTATGACGATTCCCTACCTGAAGAAGAAAGGAGCAAAAGCGTTTATTGATACTATCGGTGAAGGAGCTGGAGTATATTCCAGGCTACTAGAAGAAGAGTATAGGAATGCTTTTTCTTGTAAATATTCCGAAGGTGCAGATGGCTTACACGATATTACTGGCGAATATGAATTTGCCAATATGAGAGCATACCTATATTGGGCTTTACGTGACTGGCTCAATCCTAAAAATGGTTTTGGAGCTGCTCTCCCACCCTGCGATCAACTAATGGAGGAAGCTACCGAAACCAAGTGGAAATTCCTTAGTAATGGAAAGATTATCATTGAGCCTAAAGAAGATGTTAAGAAACGTATCAAACGTTCTCCTGACTATATGGACGCATTAGCAAATACGTTTTATCCTAGAGATTACAGCTTTATTAGTGATGAAGAGTTGCTCAAAGATTTTTTGTAGTTGTGTTTCTTTTAGTACCTTTGCGTTTGAAAACACTTCTTTTTGGTGTTTTCATTGCTCTTATGTGCGCTGGCTTGTGAAAGTCGGCGCCATTTTTGTTTTACAGTAAAAGTTAAATATTTGATTTATAGAGATTTACGACTAAAATAAATACATAAAAATTTGGCTAACCCACTGATAATGAGTATCTTTACAATACTAAAAGAAACTAATAATACTAACAATTAAAAGACAAAAGCAATGAAAGCAACAATAGTAATGACAAAAGAAGCCCAAGCAAGAGGTGAATACAAAGAAACATCTTTAGATGTATATAAGAAAAATGTTGACTTTCTTATTATCTCATGTGGTTACAGAAGTGCAATTAGCTTTAATAAGCCCGTAGAGCTAAAAGAAAGCCGTTCAATTAGTCGTGCGAATTGTGGTGGCTATGTCTATTATGTAACTGATAAGGCACTGGATAAACTGAAGAAAGAGTATTCGTGGTCTTGTGATTTCTAAATAAATAACTAAAAATATAAAGAATATGGCAACAATAGAACTAAGAGAAAGCGATAAAAGAAAAGCTGTGAATCTCAATCGTAAAAACGGTTACGGTTTGGATAATGTACAGATGATGCGTTTAATCAACGCTCATCAAAAAGGCGATGTTTACAAGCGCGCTTTGATAGAGTTTCGTTTGACTGATATAAACTTTCATCGTGAAGTTGAATTACTTATCAATGGCAAGTATGATGAACTGAGAGAACAGGTAAAAAAGTGGTAACTATAAAAGAAATGACTATGACACTAATAGCTGAAAATCGAGAAGTAAAGATATACTGACATAACACGGTAATCGGTCGAATTATTGTATATCAGTTCAAGAACGGTGAATTATCATTCGGGGCTGACAAAGCATCGACACTAAATAGATTTTAGAAAATATAAGTAATGAAAAATATATATGACACAAAATCGGTTTAATATATTTGAAAAAGTACTCCTCCTTTATGGAGAATACGTCTTACTCAATCTTTATTCTTCTGCTAAAGTTATGGAAAGATATGAGGATTGCGCTATCATGAGAGACTTAATGAAGAAGTACAATATTGATGAACGTGATGATATACAAGATTGGCAGGCTGAATTATGGCGTTGTGGATATTCTGGTGAGATTGCTGTCATTAATTCCCCTTATTACATGCATGAAGCTATCAAATTAGTTGGATATTTATAAATAAAAGTGATATAAATTACGCGACTTTTATTATATTTGCACCAAGTAAAAACGAATATTAAGTAATATTCTACTCAAATGGACGAAATCACCTCTATCTTAGACAGTACGCGGCCCGTTGATAACATAATCAACGATTTGAAAGAAAAGTCTGTAACAGTCCCCTCATGGGATAAACTTCTCAAAGACTACGAACCAACAGAACATGATATAGTATCTGACGCAGTTACCCGTAAAGATAAGATCCGATCTAATGGAGATACAGAAAAAGCTTCCCGTATCTACATCGGACTTGAAAAACTCCTCACCAAGCGAATGACTGAATTCATGTTCGCTATCCCGGTTAAACGTGTATATCACAATATAGAAGACAATGAAACCCGCCAAAGTATTGCGAAAGCGATTGAAGCGATATATAAGTATGCCCGTATTGACAGTGAGAATATTAAGCGAGGCAATGCTTACTTTGCTTCATGCGAAGTGTTCACCATTTGGTACACAGTTGAGAATCCCAACACTCTATACGGCTTTAAAAGTAAATATAAGCTAAAATGCAAAACCTACTCACCAATGGACGGTGTTAGCTTATACCCTCTACTTGATGAGCTTGGCGATATGATCGCAATGTCTTTTGAATACACAAAAAAGGTCAAAAATGAAGAAGTTACGTATTTCGAGACATACACGGCAAACATTCATTATAAATGGAAACAACAGGGAAACGGTTGGGAATTAGTTAAATCAGAGCCGGTCGTTATTCTGAAAATACCCGGAGTATACGTTTATCGTCCTGTTCCCATTTATCACGGTCTTTCCTATATCAGAAAAGAAATCGAATATACCCTTTCACGCAATAGCGATGTCATAGCATATAACTCCGCTCCTATCCTAAAAATAGCAGGTGGCATAAAAGGAGGAGAAGATAAAGGAGAAAGCCGTAGAGTTTACCGAGTAGAACAAAACGGGGACGTGTCCTATGTTTCATGGGCACAATCTATCGAGGCGTTAAAATATCATGTCGATACCCTTGTTAAGTTGTTCTGGTCACAATCACAAATGCCGGATATTTCCTTCGAAAACATGAAGTCTCTTGGCAATATCGGATTTGATGCAAGGCAGACTTTACTTACTGACGCTCATTTAAAGGTTGGAGATGAAAGTGGTGCATGGATAGAAGCATTTGAACGTGAATGTAGCGTAATCAAAGCCTTTCTAAAAATGATGAATGTTTCTTGGAAAAATGAAGTAGACAATGTTGAGGTTGAGCACATCATAACTCCGTTTATCCAAAATGATGAAAAGTCAGAAATAGAAAAATGGGTTACAGCAAGTGGTGGAAAAGCAGTTGTCAGCCAATTAGAGGCCATCAAGAACTTAGGTATCTCTACTGATCCACAAGAAACTCTTGCCCAAATCCAAAAAGAAGATGCAGATGCTTCCAGAAGCAGGATAAGCAATATATTCGAAGAACCGGAATAATAATCTAAAATATAAATATTATGGCAAAAACTGATGTACTAGAATTTAGTAAAGAAAAACAGGGCTATTCCTGTGAGTTTACTTCTGTTGGAAAATGTGTAATGCAGATAGACAGAGAGAAGAGTGGCACACTTAGTATATACGCAAAGCTGGAAGGAATGGATTATGCGCTATTGTATCAATACCCTGCCGCTCAATTCAATGACAACATAATTTTTGAGCTTGACGTACAAAAGGGGCTTTCTATCAGGATGCTAAGTTCGGTTGGTGTCATGAGTGCAAAGATGGCTTATGAAGAGGAAGATGTTTGATTTGTAAATAAATACACTATCATGAAAAAGTACATTAGCACAAAACAGATTGAAGCAAAACCTATGACATTAGGCGAAGCTTACCGTAAAGGTTTGGTAAAAAGTGAAATAGGAGAGCATGAATCTTGCAAGCTCGGATATCACACTCGTACTGAATATGGCTATGAAAGTTGGTCACCCAAAGAACTGTTTGAAGAATCATATCGAGAAGTCAAGAAAGAAACTCCTATGTGTTTCGGTGATGCTATCGAAGTTTTGAAGCAAGGTGGGGCTATCCGCAGAAACGGCTGGAACGGCAAAGGCCTGACGGTATTCAAGCAAGTGCCTGCACATATTGAAAGCGATACCATTCCCAAGATGCAATCGCTTCCTCAATCAGCAAAAGACCTTATTCTGAAAGGAAAAGGTTTTATTGACTATACAAGTCAATGCCTTATCTATAACGAGAATACGGGACGTGCTGATTCGTGGGTACCATCCATCAGTGATGTGTTTGCAGAAGACTGGGAAATTGTACAATAGCCTATCTGCCAAGCTGTAGAAAAGGTTAAAGCAGCGTAAGCAGATGTTTACGCTGCTGGCTTAAAACTTAAAATCATGAAGACAAAAATATCAAACTGGCTTATTAGATTAGCAGAAAAAATCAATCCACAAGAAAGATTGAGTAGTATTGAACGAGTTGATAACTACGAAGCAAAGAAGCTTGGTATCTGCCTTGCCCGAACTAAAAAAGAAATCAAGGATTACCGGAAAAAGAAGAAACTTGATGAAGGTTGGTCTAATCGAAAATCAGATGAAATGTTCATCAAAGAAGTAAAGGATGAAGTTCGCCAATCAATTGTAAGTTCGATCAATCAAAGAGGATTAATAGAATACTCCGTTGAGAAAATTGGTGAGGAACTCCGTGTTACCGGTGAAATCAAAGTATATATAAAAAAAGAATAATATGCAGGTTCCTATAGATAACATAACTTTTAGCGAAAGTGAATATCATCGTGGAGACAAGATCTGGAAAGCTCAAACACTCTACGATTTTGCTAAGGCAAAAGAATATCCAGTGCTTGATATGCCACTATGGAATATAGACCTTACAGCTGAACCATTTGAATGTAATCAGCTTCACAGTTTCATTTTTCAATGCAAACGGGTGAATCAATGTTCTCTTGAATATCCTATTATCCTTGACGAAGTAGGTCAAATTGCTGATGGCTACCATCGTTTATGTAAAGCGATATTGGAGGGAAAGGAAACAATTAAAGCTATCCGATTATTGGAGATGCCAGCACCTGATAGAATTTCGGAGGAATAAATATGAAAAAGCATACTAGAGTAGTTACAGTGGAATACGTAGTACAGGATTGTCCTATCTGTGGTAAGATTATAGTAAAACACCACCTCTACCCTACCGACGATAAGGATAAGAAAAAGCAAATGAAATAATGGCAAAACCCAAGATTCCAAATCAGAAAAAGAAGTACCAAGAACTCAACGGGAGATTAAACAGATATGTAGCCCTCGTTGAGCAAATATACGACACCCTGAATTTGGAAGCTGCCAAAGCCGTTTCACGTACTAAATATTCCCCTGATAGCGATAAGCCGTTTAAATGGTCTGACTACCCTCAAACTAAAAAGCAAATTGACGATATACAGAAGCACTTTGTAGAGGATATAAACGCAACTATCTATCGCGGTACTACCGAAGAATGGAAGAACAGTAATGAAGCACAGGATTTAATAGCAAACAAAGTATTAATAGCTTATAACGCCCAAGTTGACAGAGAGAAATATAAAGTTTTGTATCAAACAAATTCAGGTGCTTTGAAAGCATTCCAGAACCGAAAAGATAAAGGATTCAATATATCTGCAAAACTCTGGCAGCAATCTATGATCTACAAAGAAGAACTGGAGGCTGCGATCTCATGCGCTATTCAAAAAGGAACCAGTGCTGTTACGTTGAGTAAGCAAATAAGTAAGTATCTTCTTGATTTCCCATTACTGCAAAAAGATTACAAAGACAGATATGGCAGTGCTGAACATATACAAGATTGTGAATATCGTTCCATACGTCTAGCCCGTTCAGAAATAAACATGGCTTATAGAACAGCCGAAAACGAAAGATGGAAACAAATGGATTTCGTAGTCGGATATGAAATAAAACTAAGTTCTTCTCATCATAGCCGTATGCCACATGGAGACATTTGTGATACACTTGCCGGGAAATATCCTAAAGACTTCACCTGGACAGGATGGCACCCGAATGACTTATGTTATAAAGTTCCTATCCTCAAAACAGAAGAAGAATTCTGGGAATGGGATGGACGAAGCGATGTTTCCACAGAAAGTATAAATGAAGTAAAGGATGTTCCTGACGAATTCAAAAAATGGGTACTCGAAAACCATCAAAAGATCGAGAAAGCCCAGAAAAGAAACACCCTACCTTATTTTTTGAGAGATAACAAATCAATTGTTCAAAATATAAATACCGAGAATTCAGCTAAAGAGCTTGTTAATCGTGCTTCTTTAGTCGGGAATGAGGTACAAAGTTTAGCGGAATCCATAGCTAAAAAGAATAAAGGATTTGTAACGCCAATCAATTACAAAAGCATTTCATCAATAACAAGAAAGGTTACAACGGAAGGTATAACTCCATACGATATAAAAGACGCAGTTAGGACGACAATTATAGTCCCCAGATCACAAATAGATCAAGTATTAAACGAACTGTCTGAAAGCGATTCGTTTGTACGACTGAAAAGGCAAAAAACGGAATCATTTATGGGATATAGTGGCAATATAGTCAATATCCAAACATCTAACGGATTAATTGCCGAAATTCAAGTTAATACAGAACGTATGATTTATGCCAAAGAAAAGCCGGAAGACGCAAAAAGAATTCTTGGAGAAAAACGTTGGAAAGAAATACAGAAGCAAACAGGTATGGAAGGAGGATTAGGACATAAATATTATGAAGAATGGCGAGTATTAGACAAAGCTGATAAAAAGGCACAAAAAATAGCTGAAAAATCAATTGAATATTATAGTCATTTCCAATAAAAATCACTATCTTTACATATAAAAATGAACCAAAAGGAATTATATAATAAATTACAGTCAGGTGAAACGGTTTATTTACTTGACGATTTTGAGGAAGCAGTTATCCGTTTACATCTCGATAACGGTCAAACAAAATCGTATATAAAACATCGTGGGCGTAACGAGATAGAAATTCCACAATCCAATGAAACAGTTTGTAATATAATTCTTGGCGGAAAAGAAATTTCAAAATCAGAATATGACAGATATTAGTACTTTATTAGAGAAAGCGCTTCATATAGCAACAGATGCGCATATTTATCAAGTTGACAAAGCAGGAATGCCTTATATACTTCATCCTATCCGCGTCGCAAATAAATGTTCTACAGATAACGAAAGGATTGTTGCTTTGCTGCATGATACGATAGAAGATACTGAAGTTACCGCTGATTTTTTACTAATGGGAGGATTCCCACAATATATTGTTGATGCTATTATTTCAGTTACTCGTAATAAAGGAGAAAGTTACGAAGATTTTATAAAACGTTCTAAGCTTAACCCTATAGGAAGACAAGTTAAATTGCATGACTTGGAAGACAACATGGATATAACACGTTTGAACGAACTTACAGAGAAAGATATTTACAGATTAAACAAATACCTAAAAGCATATAGATACCTAAAGGAATAGCCTAATTAAATGCCTTTCATTCAGGCAAATCCAAACATTTACTTTTTACATACTTTAACACTAAAAGTGATTGAGTTTACGCCACTTTTACTACTTTTGTATCAGATGCGTATGAAGACGTACGCCACAGAACTTGTCGTAAAAACTCATTGCTCTATTGTTTGGTAAAGTTCTAAGCGAATAGTCTGCTGGTATACGTACTTCGCAGACTATTTTAGTAACCAAAACATTGTACAATGGACAGAAAACAACAAGTGTTTCTAAAATTGAAACCGAAAGTGAAGGCATTCGGGTTCAATAAAAAGGAATTGATGAGTGTCGCTGCCAAGATTGCCGACAATCTAACTTCCACAGACGATGCCTCCGATGAGGACGTAAACGCAGAAATTGATACAGCTATTGATGCGGTTCTCCCCTACCTACAAGTCAGCCAGTCTTTTGCCAATCGAGTAATCGAAGAAAACCGCAAAAAGAATGACGACGACGATGAAACCGATGACGACGATGACGATGAGTCATCAAATTCCACTAATCGCCAGCCGGGTTTAAACAAAAAGAATTCCCAAAACAAAGGAAAGAATGATGCCCCCGATTGGGCTAAAAGTATGATGCAAACCATTGAAGCTTTAACAGGCAAAATCTCCGCATTAGAGGGAGAAAAGCTAACAGCTTCTCGAAAATCAAAACTTGAAGCCCTTTTAAAAGATGCTGGTACATTCGGAACTCGCACATTAAAATCCTTCAATAAAATGAAGTTTGAAAATGATGAAGAGTTTGAAGAATTCTATTCCGAAGTTGAGGAAGATTTGAAATCTTACAACCAAGAACGTGCCGATGCAGGACTATCCAGTTTGGGAAATCCTCCAGGTGCAGGAAGTAAGAAACAAGAAAAAAATGAAGTATTAACTGACGAAGAGGTCATAGCAATAGCTAAAGGCCTTTAATCAAAAACAAATTAAAAATGGGTGCAAAAGCTGATTTAGTCAACGAACAAGAAACAATCCTAACCGGAATGGATTCGATTGTTATTCGTAACTATTTGGGCGGAATTATGAATGGGCGGACATTAGACATGACTGGATTTAAGCAGTCTGTAATCAAAGCCGGCCACATCGTTATCCGCGATACAGAGAACGATACTTATAAGCCGATGCCTGTTAATTCAGCAGGTACAGCTTACGATTCATTACCATCCAATCATGAATATGTTGGCGTAGTTGTTTGTTCAAAACCTGCCGACAAACCATTTGTAGGCATTATGTATGCTGGTGAAGTTAATGATGTGGCAAGTCCTTATTCCGTTGACAGCATCAAAGCTGCATTAAAAACGGCATTGCCGCAACTCGTTTTTTTACACGATTAAAAGGAGGTGAAAGATGAATGAATCATTGTTTATTGAATTTGTAAGAAGAATATGGCCTAAATTAAGCCTGTATGTGAAAGAAAAGATCAATGATACAAACAAGACATTGACCTATCTTCACAAAACGATGCTTACTAAAGTGTACTCCCCCGATCAGAAATGGGAAGGCACATCTGCCAATACTACGTATGTCGCTGCTGATATGGTGGCTATGGACTCTCCGCTTTCACCTAAAAAGCGAGATTCTATCGCACGGTCAAACGGAGAATTGCCTAAGATCGGAATTAAAAAGATTCTAAGAGAGACTCAAATTAATGCTATCAACATTATGAGAGCTCATTTATCCAACGCCAGCACGGATGCAGCTAAGAAATCTGTTCTTAACCGCATAATCACTCGTATGTTGGACGATGGAACAGCTTGCTCTATTGGTATTGATGAGAGAAATGAAGCAAATTTCCTTACAGGACTATCCGATGGTGTCATCATTGTTGAGGGTGACGATGATAAAAATACTGGTATAGGTCTCCGTGTTGATTATGGTTATTTACCAGAACATAGCTTTGGGGTTGTTACTACCGGTGAAGTTACAGGAGATGATATTGAAAGAGTTATAAGTAAAGCTAACGATGACGGTAACAGTATTTCAGTTATTATGCTGGCTTTATCTACATATAACAAAATGCGTCAATCTCAATGGGCTAAAGAACTAGCCGCAAATTATCGTGGTCAAACCTTTGATAATGATACTAAACTTCCGGTTCCTACATCTACTTTATTTGACGAAGCGTTTTCGGATCAATATGGTGGCATTTCGTTCTTGAAAGTTGACCGTTCTGTTACCTATGAGAAGAATGGGAAAAGGGTTTCTTATAAGCCGTGGAATGCAAACAAACTTATATTCCTCCCTTCCGCTGATAATGTAGGTTCTTTTGTATGGGGAACTTTGGCTGAAGCAACTAATCCCGTTAATGGAGTGGAATATACTACTATTGACGAATATAAGTTGATTAGCCGCTACTCTAAAACAGACCCATTGCAGGAATTTACAAACGGACAGGCTATCTGCTTACCGGTTATCGAAAACGTAGATCAAATCTATTCTTTGGATATACTGGAAGCCCAAACAGTAGACACAACAGAAGAAGAGAAAGATACTTCTGATGTTAAGATTACAATTTGGGGAGCAACTTACAAAAAGCCGGAGTTTGTGACGGAATATAACAAGATTGCAGGCAAGAACCTTACTTCCACCGTTTCCGATGATAAGCTAATCGCAGCAGTCAACAGATTAAGTGACGCAGACGAAGAAGCATTGAAAAAGGCTGTTGAATCTCATAAAGCATCGTAAACCATGAAGACAATTCAGCAAGCCCTCATAGACGAAATACATTATCCGATCCCTATCGGTTTTGTAGAGAATGTGATGATTAAACGTAATCTCAATGGTGATGATGAGTTTAATTACGACATAGCTCATTCTAACGAATATCAGGGAGCTCTAGCTGATTGTCTTTGGTCTTTGGTTCAGGCTATCAATTTCTCTGAAGCAGACAAGTCCTTCGGGGCTTTGTCTGATAAAGACAAAGAACGAATACTATTACGTGTTAACTCCATCTACAATACTATTGGTGAGCCTTCAGTAGAACTGGAAGCAAAACCAATGGTATATGTGGGTGATTGTTTGTTGTAGTATGGCAGTAGCAAATAAAAATCCACATCGTTTACAATACCTAGTGGCTGTACCTGGCTATGAAGATGAAAATGGAAATTATCATCCCGGTTCATCTGAATGGAAGGGCTCAATCCCTTGTGATGCAGTACCTTCCGGAAAGGCAGAAGAAAGGGAGTTTGAAGACGGTGTTGTAAGAAGCTATTCATATACGGTTTGTCTTCCAAGTAATTGTCAGACCTTTACTATTGGAGACAGGGTTAAAATAAATCTGCTCGGAGGAATTGAAAGAGAATTTGAAGTAAAAGGTTTCCATCGTTACCAACTTCAGTGTAAAATTTGGGTTTAAAATATGGGAATAAAATTATCCGGCAAGCTGGACGAAATACATAAGGCTTTAATGAAAGAAGCGGAACGCGTAGAAACACTAACAATACGTGCTTTAGCTTATCTTGGAGAGCAATGTGTACGAAGAATTCGAGATCGTCCCGGAGAAAAGAGCTGGTTTGACCAGTCCGGTAATCTTAGAAGTTCTGTTGGATATATTATTTCCCATAATGGCAACATAGTTTCAAGCTACGGTTTTGACAGTAGCATGGGGAAAGCAACCCATACAAAACAAGTTGAATATGTTACTAAAGATGGCAAAAAAGTTTCATTTACAGCACGTGTCAAAGCCGGAGGTCAGGAAGGTGCAAAAGCCGGGAAAGACCTTGCCGAAGAACTCATAAAAAGGTATTCTAATGATTATGTACTTGTCATTGTTGCCGGAATGAATTACGCTGAATATGTAGAAGCGATGGATAATAAAGACGTACTTGCATCAACGGAATTATGGGCGACAGACAAAATTCCTCAAATGCTTGAAAAGCTAAAAAGACAGATTGCTAAATAATGAAATCAGACATTGAAATACAGAAGTTCGTTTACCACAAGATTAAGGGAACAAGCCTTGAACAGAATGTTTCTGGTAAATTGAGTGACAGAGGAAGACCCAATAAATCAGATAAGGAAGATATAGTTATATCTGTTCTTGCTAATGAGGGATGCGGTCAGATCCAGAGAGCTTATGTTAATGTCAATATATATGTCAGTGACCAATGGAATGAAGAAACAAAATCGTGGGAAAAGAATACTCAACGCGTAGGTGAACTATGTGAATTATGCAAGTTCCTTGTTTTTATACGCAAAGATGAGTATCATACAGTTCCTTCAAAATGCAGTCAGAAAACTAATTCCACAGGCATTCCTTTTGAAGACGGACATACCGAGCATTTCATCAATAACAAACTGTATATTGAAATAAATAACGAATAAGTATTAACTATATTAAGTGATATAGAACTATGGCAGTAATCGGATGGGGTAAACCCCGAATTTTCGTAAAAGACCTGGATGCTACTTCACCCAAATGGGAAGAGCTTCCTACACCTGTGGAAGATTCCACACAGTTGACAACAACAAAAGGCGACAAGCAAGAAGCCAAAATTGAAGGCGGAGAAAATGAAGACGTCAAGTATGGTAAAAACACCTATGCCCTAGTACTCAACATACGTGCGGCAAAAGGGCGCAAAAGACCTATCAGCGACAGTGATGGAGTAGTTGCTCACAATTATGCTGTTGCGCTACAACCGGAAGATCCTGAAGTTCCCGGATTTTGCATGGAAAAGACAACGGTATCAGTTGAAGACACGTTTACCAGTGCCGATGGTGGTGTTTGGGCATATACATTTGATGCCTTAAAATCTGCTGCTGATAAGAATCAAGTCCAATGGGGTAAAATTATTGTTACTCCTACAACAGGATCGCCTATTACAAAAATTGAATGTGACCCGGATGACGAAGATGGTGATGGAGACAAGTTTGAAGTCGCTCCGAATTCCGGCATGGGCTAAGCATAGGCTAATAGGCTGCAATAGGTATAGTTTTTATAGAGAATAGTGCATCTATTAGGTGGATGCACACTTGCGGATTAAGCACACACAGGCGTGCGTCGCTCTACCAGAGTGAAGGGGATGGTGCAGGCCCATCAATCCGCTCTAAAAATCATGAGTTGATTTGTTTTCATGTCTGAAATTGGCAGTCTGTGAAGATAGCCATTTTATTTTCTAAAAGTAATAGTATATGGTCGAAAATAGAAAAATAATAGAAATGAATATCGCTGATACCATAATGGAAAGACCATACGGCTTTCGGGTTAATAAGCGGCATTTTTATCTATATCCAATAACGTTAGGCAAAACATATCTACTTTCAAGGCTCATTGAAAGTCTTGATATGAAGGCTGATATTATTAAAGCAAACCCATATATGGAAGCATTAAGATTATGCCAAGAAAAAAAAGAGATTGTTTGCCGACTACTATCTTATCACACACTCAACAAGAAAGAAGAACTATTTAATGACAGAATTGTAAATGGCAGATGTCAGTTCTTGAGGAAAAATCTTTCAAATGAAGAAATGGCTCAACTTCTTGTTATGGTTCTTACTAAAGATAACACGGATGAGTTTATCAAATATTTCGGAATTGACCGAGAACGTAAAGAACTAGCTAAGGTTTCAATGATAAAAAACAAGAAAGGCAATTCCATCACTTTTGGCGGTAAAAGCATATTTGGTTCTTTGATATTACCAGCATGTGAAAAACTCAACATGACTCCACAGCAGATTGTGTGGGAAATTAGTTTTTCATTTCTTCAAATGTTGATGGCAGATGCTATTACTTCCGTATATCTTACTGATGAAGAAAAGAAAGAAGCCCGTATTTCCAATGACAGGACATTTGTCAATGCAGACGACCCCAAAAACATGGAAAAGATAAAAGCTATGAGATGGGACTAAATACGACAAATAGAACAAAAACTGAAATAGAAGGCAAAAAAAAACACGAGGGTTATACAAAAGCCCTCGTGATTTATAGGACAAACAGGACAATACAATTAAAACTAGTTATCTCTTACGAATATATAAGAAGTTTCACCCCTATCTATTCTAAGTTTCGTATTGGATTGGTCAAGAATCCCCCTCCATGATTCGTTTTCGTTAGAAAGTTCTATATTACTATTATCTCTATGAAAAGATAATGTTCTATTATTTTTTGATAATTCCTGCTCTTCTTTTAAACTAATATAGGAACGAACAATTAGGCTATATGTATAATTTCCATCCAGTGGCAATACTAATATATCTCCAGCTGTAGAAGCCTGATATATTCCATATGCTTTAACGGTAATACCAACGTGTGTTGTTCCATATAATGTGCCAATATAAGTTCCTCCTTCAAATTTATAATCTGTTTTCTCTATCTTACTTTTTACATTTTGAACGTATTTGAAGGTATTTTCGTTCAATACACATTTATCTACTTGAAAAGTTAGGAAAGCATTGGTATGACTTGTATGACCAGCCTTCATACACAAATCTATTGTTTCGATATTTTCCGAAATCTCCTTTTCATTCATTGTATATTTTAAAGAAGGACAAATGTTTAAAATGTAATCAAGCTGATGCTTGTTTTCGTAATTTTCATATTCTTCTAGCTCATGTTCTATATCATTCTTGCATATCCATGAGGTATTAGATAATACATCATCTATTCCATCCTTTTCCCCATCATTATCAGAAGAACAAGAAAAAAATACAGAAAACAATAATGGAAACAAAATCTTCTTCATTTTGCAGTGTGTTTAATTGTTACTACTCTTCATTGCTATTTTAAGTGCTTCTTCAAGTCTATCCGCATATTTGAATATGTCATCTATACTATCAATTAGAATCCAGTCGCAGCTTTTGTACTTATCTACCGGTATTCCAATTCGTTTTTTTCTTGCACCAATGGAAATGCGGCATATCCAGAACCATTCGCTGTTATCAAGATTAACGACAAAATATGTTTTATAGTCTTTATAAGTTATACGTGCGGCATCTATGCTTTTTCTTAAGATACTCCTCACAATATTGTAGGCGTCCAATTCTTCCTGTGTAGTTATAATACCGGAGTCCTTGTCCATGTACACAACTCCTTCCGGGAGTTTATCGTCTATATCTTGTCGGGGAGAATCTGGCAAACTTCCCTCTTCGAAAACTGAATCATCAGCCTGTTCATCGTTCTTCATTGCTGTATTAAGCCTGTCAGATATTATGTCATTGACAACACTAGACATTGATTTCTTCACAAGTGGCGTGAACATCTCAACAACTTTCTGGGTTATTTGCCCTGTTGTGTATACCTGTTTAGCAAAGAATTTCACAAAATCTGATGACGGTGAAACAAATTCACTATTCAATATTGTCTTTATTTCTGTCGTGTATTTAAGTTCGTTTGCAGTACTTAAAATATCATTTTCATTGTAATAAGATTTGTGAAATTTCTTCAACTGTTCTATATCTGTATCCGAAAGTTCCAGCATATTCACAACAAGAAAAGGTTTCTCATCCATAATGTTTACCTTTTCCAGATCAGTATAAAAACGATATTCTATACCATTAGTAAGCACTCCGAAACGTGCATTAGAAGCGACAAAATACTTTTGTAATTGAGTATCATGCAAGTTTAAATCTTGTTTACAATGTTTGCACTCAATAAGAAGAATCGGATTTTCATCCTTCATTATAGCATAATCTATCTTCTCCCCTTTCTTCTTTACTAAGTCGCAATCCATTTCAGGCACAACCTCAAAGGGATTAAAAACATCGTAGTCTAAAGCAGCTATCATTGGCATAATGAAAGCATTTTTTGTTGCTTCTTCTGTAGCTATCCTATCTTTCTGTTTCTTTATATTGTCAGATAGCTGCATGATTTTATCTTTAAAATCCATTGCTCTATTTATATTGTTGTATATGTGCAAATATATTTAATATACTAATGCAAACAAAATTAAAGATAAAAAAATAAACTTTTAAGGATGTTTTAATAACAAATATAGCACTACAAAGAAGCATATTTTGTATATTTGCAATGCCGTGTGATGTTACACGGAACTATTTCTATCGAAAAGACTTATGGCTGGATTACACTTCGATATTACCGGTGACAACTCCAACTTTATACGCAAACTACACGAGTGTGAAAACGGAGTAAAAAACGCTTCCAAACAAATAGAACAAAGCGGGTTAGGCATTGAAGATTTGTTTAACCGTATGACTAAAGCTGCTGCCGCCTTTGGAGCAGGTTTTACCGCTAAAGAATTAATCTCAAATATTGCGAAGGTTCGCGGAGAATTCCAACAGCTAGAAGTCGCATTTAGAACAATGCTTGGCAGTGAAGATAAGGCAAATGCCCTCATGCAGCAACTTGTAAAGACAGCAGCCACTACCCCATTCGACCTTCAAGGCGTAGCAAATGGAGCTAAACAACTTCTTGCTTATGGAGAAAATGTTGAAAACGTAAATGACGATTTAATACGTTTAGGAAACATTGCTGCCGGTCTATCTCAACCTCTCGGAGACATCGTTTATCTTTATGGTACTACTATGACCCAAGGTCGTCTATATACACAAGACCTGAATCAATTCACAGGGCGTGGTATTCCTATGATTCGCGAATTGGCAAAAGTGTTCGGAGTAGCCGAAGGAGAAGTAAAAAGTTTAGTTGAAGCAGGAAAAGTAGGATTTCCAGAAGTCCAGAAAGTTATCCAGAACCTTACAAATGAAGGAGGAATGTTCTACAACCTTATGCAAGAACAGTCCAAGACAATCACTGGTCAGATTTCCAATATAGAGGATGCAATTTCTACCATGTTTAATGAAATAGGGAAAGCTAATGAAGGTATTATTAATGATGCTTTATCCGGAGTTTCCTATCTTGTTGAAAACTATGAGAAAGTAGGACGAATATTAATAGAAATCGTAGGGACCTACGGGGCATATCGCACCGCTTTAATGGTAACTAATGCCTTGCAAGCTTTACAAGCATCAGGTATTACAGCTTTAACAGCTAAAGAAGCAGCTCACTATGGATGGTTAGTCTTGACAAAAAAAGCGCAAGATGCATTGAATTTATCAATGCTGAAAAATCCCTATGTATTAGCAGCTGCTGCTATCGCGGGATTGGCATACGGCATTTATAAACTTGCCACTGCAGAAAGTGAGACAGAAAAAGCCATCCGTGAAACAAATAATGCTCTTGAAGCTCAAAAAAGCCACTACGACGATCTGAAAAATAAAGCAGGAGAACTTTCCAATATTCTAAGTAATGAATCCAAATCTATAGAAGAACGCTTCATCGCATATCGCCAATTACAGCGTTTAATGCCTGAAGTTTTTCAAAATATGGATTGGGAAACAGCAAAAAGAAAAACAAATGCCGAATTAATCAAACTGGAAACAGATGAAATGTTGCGCCAACAACGTATTGGTTTAAAGACCAAAGTTGTAATGTCACAACAAAAAGTACAAGGCCTAGAAAATAGTATAATCAGAACTACAAACAGAGGGGGATATACTGGTGCACTAAAAGAAGATTTAGCTGCCGCTAAAAAAGAACTTGAGATTTACACAAAAGCTTTAGAAGATTTTGAAAAAGCTGATGAGCAAGCTAAAAAAGAGTCCGAGAAACCTGTTATATTCAATAAGAAGTATTGGAAAGGTCAAAAGAAAGAAGCTGAAGATGCCTTAAATTCTATAGCATCTTCTCAAAAAAAATTGTTGGATGCTGGTAAGTTTGAAGGAATTGACGCTTCCGTTATAAAATCCTATAAAGATAACACCAAGAAGCTAAAAGAGGCAGAAAAAGAATTAAAAGTCTACGACTCTTCTTCTAAGCGAGAATCCGCAGCTAATAAGCAAAGAAAAGAACAACAAAAGACAGCCGAAGAACTTTTGTCGCTTCGTCGCCAAAATCAACAAGCGGAAATCGATCTTATGAAGGAAGGCACAGAGAAAAAGCTAAAACAGATTGATCTTGACTATCAAAAAGAACTTGACGCCATCAAAAAACAAGAAAAAGAATTATCAGAAAAGCAAAAGGGGAAATTAACCTCGGAACAATCTATCGAGATTTCCGATCGTTATACAAACGCTGAAAACAAGAGAGACAAAGCAATTGCTGATATAACCAAGGAACAACTTAAAGCCGAACAACAGGCTTTAAATGATTATTTGAAAGAATATGGAACATTCCAGCAACAGAAATTTGCTATAGCACAGGAATATGCTGAAAAAATAAAAAAAGTACAAGAAGAAAGTGGAGCAAATAGTGCGCAAGTTAAGTTATTAGAAAAGCAACGTGACGTTGCCATCCAAAACAAGGAAACCGAAGATATAAAAGCCAATATAGATTGGGTTACTGTATTTGGTGAATTTGGGAGCATGTTTAATGATATGATTAAACCGGCACTTGAAGAAGCAAAGAAATACGTCCAAACAGATAAGTTTAAAAGTTCAGACCAAGACAGCCAAAAAGCATTGATTGATGCCATCAACCAAATGGAGCAATCTTTAGGCGGAGCTGGTGGTTTAAACTTCAAGAAGTTAGGTCAAGACATAAAAGCATATCAACTAGCTGAACAAAATCGTCTTGCTGCTATCGAGGAAGAAACTATGGCTCATGACAAGTTAGCCAAAGCCCAAGATGATTACACTAAAGCACTAAAGAGTGGAACAGAAGAGGAGAAAAAAGCAGCTCAAAATGCTTTTGAGATAGCCCAACAAAATGCAAATGCAGCATCTATAAACGTACAAGCTCAAACAAGTGCTGCCAATGAAATGCAACAAAGCCTAACTAACACCGCAACAGCTTTAAAGGCTAATATGGAAAATGTAACAAGTGGATTACAGAAGTTATCTTCTGGAGGAATTAAAAATGCCTACGAAGGATTGTTGCAAATTGGTAAAGGAGCCGGAGGAGCTATGGAAAAGTTTGCTGATAAACTTGATAAAGTTCCGATTGTCGGTTGGATCATATCAATCATTGATGTGTTTAAGGATGGACTTAGTGATTTTGTTGGAACTTTGCTGGATTCAGTATTCAATGCAGTTAGTGGAATTCTTAGCGATGTTTTATCTGGTGATTTATTTGTCACATTAGGCAAATCCATACGGGATGGCGTAAGCAATATTTTTAATGCTATTTCCTTTGGCGGATTTGACTCTCTGATAAACAAGATTAGCGGAAGCAATGCTAAAGAAGTGCAAGAAGCGATCGACAGATTAACAGACCGAAACGAAACATTAGAAAAATCGATTGACCGATTAACTGATGTAATGGATAAGTCCGCAGGTTCCAAATCTATATCAGCATACGAACAAGCATATAAATATCAAAAAGAACAGATTGACAATACTCTCAAAATAGCACGTGAGCAAGCTAGATACAGTAATTCGCATCATAGCTGGCAATATTATATGGAATGGAATGACGAACAACTACGTTGGGTTCGTGAAAATGTGGATAAGAATTTCTCCGGTACTAACTCGTTATGGGGACTGACACCCGAACAAATGAGAGAGCTTCTTAGTAATGCTGATATATATGAGCAAATTAAGAGTTCCGGCAAAGGCGGATATGGAGAACGTGTAATGGAAAAGCTTGAAGCGTATGCCGACCAAGCAGGAAAATTAGATGAATTAACAGAGAAAATCAATGAGTCTCTGATGCAAATTTCTTTTGATGGTTTGAGAGACAACTTCTTGGAATCATTAATGGATATGGATAAGGATGCTAAAAGCTTTTCTGAAGATTTCTCCGAATATATGCAACGTGCACTGCTTAATTTCTCTATGGGAGAGTTGTTTGATGATGAATTGAGAGAATGGTATAATGGCATTGCAAAACTAATGAAGGAAAATGGAGGAAAACTTACTAAGCAACAGTTGGAAGATGCTAGAAAAGAATACGATGCAATGGTCCAAGACGCGATAAATGAAAGAGACAAGATTGCTGAAATAACAGGATATACAGGTTCTTCCTCTTCATCCCAAGAAGCTTCAAAGAAAGTATCTGCGTCGGTCACCCAAGATTCTATAGATGAGGTGTCCGGGCGTTTCACTGCTTTACAAATTGCTGGAGAAGAAATAAAGAATCAAATGATAGCTGTTGTGGTTGGGGTTAATTCCCTTATAGGAATCTCATCTGCCGGTAATGAGACATTAAGCAACATTCTCAATCAGCACGTTATAACAAATAGTTATTTGGAGGACATTACTAAATATACTAAACTTTTGAATGATATAAGAGCTGATATTTCAGAAGTTAAAGTCAACACTAAAGGTTTATCAACTCGTTGATATTAAACATTATAAAATATAAGAATATGCCTAAAGGTGAGCTTTTTATAAACAACAAAGATTCCTACGATAGCTGGGGGATTAGTATGGACACGTCTTCCCTATCAGCATTGATGACTCCCGCACCTAATAAGGAGTTCATAGAGAACAAGTCAAGATTAGAACACGGAAATCGTATAATAACCGCTAATCCTAAAATGGACGAACGTAATCTTACTTTGACCATTCATCTCACGGCTAAAAATGAAGATGATTTTTTCGAAAAGTACAACAATTTTTGTAAAGAACTTGCTACCGGCATATTAAATATTAGAACAAAGTACCAACCTAATATTATGTACCGTACAGTATATCTCTCATGTAATCAGTTCACACAGTTTATGAGAGGCATAGCTAAGTTTTCACTAAAGTTAGTTGAATATAATCCATCGCCTGAAAATCGTACAATTTAACGTTTTAAGTGGCATAGTTTATTCCACTTTTATTATCTTTGCAACAAACATCGTATGAAGGTATACGAAACTTATGATAGACATCAAAGACATATCCGGCAACATTCGCTTTTCGACTACTATCAATGAGGGTTCGAAAAGACACTTCCTTTTGATGCAGGAAGATTATATCACTTTGCTATTTAGCCTTTCCAATCCGGTGTATTTCAAACTAGGCGACTACGTAGACAATGAGTTGGGAATATTCGAGCTTGTAGACCTGTATAAGCCTACCTACAATACAACTACAGGTGCATACGACTACGAACTCCGCCTTGATGCTTATTACTGGAAATGGAAGAACAAGAAGTTTTTCTATACACCGGAAACCACCGGACGCGAAGCAGCATGGAATCTTACCGCTACCCTTGACACGCATTTAAATGTTTTTCTGGATAACCTGAAAGCACTCGGATACAAGTTCAGGGATCTGGATTTTACTTGGGACATTGACAGCACAGTAGAAAACACTTCCAAGCTCGTTTCCTACGATAACGTAAATCTGATCGACGCTCTCACACAGATGGCGGAGACTTGGGAGTGTGAATGGTGGATAGAGAATCATAAGATTTGCTTCGGACGTTGCGAATACAGCTCTCCTGTTGATTTCAAAGCCGGTGATTTGACAGACACAGAAAATGTGAATGTCAACAGCATGACACGCAGCGACAGCCAGACCACTTATGCGACCCGTATCTACGCTTTCGGTTCCACCCGCAACATTCCTCCCAGCTACCGGAAAGATTTGATATTCGACGTAAAAGAGGTTAATGGACGTAATATATCCGATACGTTAAGACCGCTCAAAATAAACTACTTTCCGTCACGAGTTACGTATAAGGAAGACTATACCGCTAGTAGCAACGAAGGCAGCGGACCTTTTACTCCCTCTTATACAGAATGGACGCTTGATAAGGCTTTAGCTTCATCAGCCAAGGGTGGTTCTTATAAAGTTGTTTCGGAAGGAATTTCAATCAATATATCAACATCCGTTCCGCAAATAGGAAACCGTGCTTTTCTACCGGCAGGAGATTATATATTGAAAGCGTCATATATCTATAATGTTTCCGGGGAATCAAAAGAGGTAATTATTGGTAATCAGACCGTTTCATTAGCCCAAAATCAACAATATGAGATTGTGTCTAAAATACAGGTTTCCGACACGTTGGTTATCGACAAAAACAGTTCTGATTTAAAAGTAAGGGTATACGTTCACGTACCAGCTCCAGCTTCTTCCGAGCTGTTATCGACTTTCCAGGCGTATGTAACATACGATATTAACGTGTATGGCGGTTCTTCTGCAACGACTTCCGTAACATTCCTTTCCGGTGCAAATGCCGGACAGACTTTTGCTGCTGTTTACAATCCCGACCTTTTAACCGGTGATGCAGCAAACATTATCCAGTTACCGGAAGGTGTAACCGCCTCTTTAGGTAATCGGTACACCATTAACAACATCATAAGCGGTAAAGTCCCCGATAACTACTTCAGTAAGGATGACAAGGAAATGACCCTTAACGGAGTTGTTCAGAAACGTCTTATGCTCCCGGAGGGTATTTCTTATGTAGATGCTTATAAATACAGCCCGACCGGTGAACGTATCAACATCGGAGATGAAAATTACGATGATCCGGATAACGTGGAAATGCCGGAAGAGGAGGCAATCGAAGAGATCGTTATATTTGAGGATGAATATCCCCAATACAATGGTACAATATCCAGCGTAAGCCACGATGACAAGGTAGACGATAACGATAAGGAATATCCGATCTACAAATTCAAAGATACGGGACTGAAGAACTTTACAGAAGATTTCAGGCTGGATGGTGAGGAACTTCACATGATATTCCAAACCGGTAAGCTTGCCGGGATGGACTTTGCTATCAATATTGTAGAAAGCGATAGCACCGGAACAACCTTTGAAATAGTCCGTAATGAAGATTATGGACGTTATCTCCCGGATGATGTTCTTTATCCGGAAGCTTCTAATACTTATATCCTTTACGGCTTTGATACCGCATACATCTCCGAACAGATGTTACCGGATGCAGAGCAGAATCTACTCAAAAAGGCAAAGGAGTACGTAAAGAAATCCATGATTGACCCGTCCACCTACGATTGTGAGATGGATGCTGATTTTATCTACAATAAGGGTAATATTCGTACATACGAAGTCGGGGCTAAAGTCAACCTGATAAATAAGGCATTTTTCCCGGAAGGCAGACAATCAAGAATAATCGGTTTCGAGTGGCCGCTGGATATTCCTTACGATCATCCGATTTATACAGTCGGTGAAACTGCCTCATATTCCCGTATCGGTGAGATAGAGAGCAAGCTTGATTCCCTCACTTACAAGGGACAAACCTATTCCGGTTCTGCTGTCGGAGGTGGTGGAACGAGTGTGTATGTTATTGGGGTTAATGACAAGACAATTCCGTCTGACAGAAACGTATTCTCCGCAAAGAGAGTGCTTCAGGAGATTATAGCTTATGCTATAAGTAAGACGAAAGATGACACAGCCCTAGGGCTTATTTCATTCCTGAACGGCATTAACGTTGCCAATGGTATTGTAACGGACACGATAACTGCAACAGAATTGAGCAGCAATATTGTAAAGGTGCTTGATAAGCTTACAGCCAATAATGCCGCCTTCTCCGGCAATATATCTTCTGTTGATTATGCTGAAAAGTTACTTGGCTGGCTGATAACCCCATCCGGTGATATAGATGCGAAATCGTTGCGCCTACGTGATTTCCTTGAAGTGCCGGAATTGCGATATAACCGGGTATCAGTTATCACGGGTGAGGAATGGAACGCACCCGGAGGCGGTATAATCGAATCAGTGGACGAAGAGAACAGCATCATTTACCTGAAGCTTGAACCGGGCGAGGTTGCAGCTGTTGAAGTGGATGATATTTGCAAGGCTAACTTTAACAATGACACAGGCTTTCAGACAACCTATTTCCGGATCACCGAAAAGCTGGATAATGGTTCTTTTAAATACGTTCTCCGCAGCGGATATACTTACCATCCTCAAAAGGCTATGCACTTTGTTTGTTACGGTAACTTCACCAATGCAGAACGCCAGAAGTCCAGCTATTCCACGCAGAATTATATCCGTTTCCTTAAAGGTGTAAACAACTGGGAGATCACAAAGGATATGATTGCCATGCAGTTGGGAGACTTGTCTAACCTGAAACTGTTTGGAATGGATATGACCGGGCATAGTGCATATCTTAACAGAATCTACATGACCGGTACGATCAAACAGATTTCGAATGATGGTGTGACGGAAGTACCGGTTCCGGCTTTCAAAGGTGAATGGAAAGCGGGTACGTATTGGTATTACGACGAAGTAACCCACAATGGAAGCACATGGATTTGCATTGAATCCACGACTACGCAGGAGCCGTCAGATTCTTCTACTGACTGGTTGAAGTATACTTCTAAAGGAGAGCAGGGAGCACAAGGCCCAGTCGGTCCTGAAGGTCCTCAAGGACCGCAGGGAGAGCGTGGTCCACAGGGATTACAAGGTTTGCAAGGGCCAGCCGGACAGGATGGAATACCCGGCAAAGATGGAGAAAATGGACTAACATCATATTTTCATATAAAATATTCTCCCGTCCAGAACCCTACAGCTTCCCAAATGACAGAAACGCCAGATGTGTTCATCGGTACTTATGTAGACTTTACTAAGGAGGATAGTAATGATCCATCCAAGTATACATGGGCCAGATTTGAAGGAATACAGGGTGCAACAGGTGAACAAGGGATTCCTGGTATTAATGGCGAAGATGGAAAGACTTCATACTTGCATATTAAGTATTCAAATGACGGCCAAACGTTTACAGATAATAATGGGGAAACTCCAGGGGAATGGATTGGGCAGTATACCGACTTTGAGAAAAATGACAGTAATGTATTCTCTGATTACAAATGGTCTAAGATAAAGGGTGAGCAAGGGGAACAAGGTCCTCAAGGGGCTACCGGGCCACAGGGAGAACGTGGCCCTACGGGTTCACAGGGCATTCCGGGTACTTCTTCATATTTTCATGTCAAGTACTCGGCAAACTCTAACGGTAATCCGATGACAGATACTCCCAATACTTATATCGGTACGGCTGTTACTACAAGCCCTACGGCTCCGACTTCATATACATCATATACATGGTCCAGATTTAAGGGTGCACAAGGAGAAAGAGGCGAGCAGGGTATACCCGGTATAGATGGAGAGAACGGGCAAACCAGCTATCTCCATATTAAATATTCTGACGATGGTAGTAGCTTCACAGCTAACAACGGTGAGACTCCCGGAGCATGGATCGGTCAATATGTGGATTTTACAGAGGCAGACAGCACCGTATTTTCAAAATATAAGTGGAGTAAAATTAAAGGTGATAAGGGTGACAAAGGTGATAAAGGAGATACAGGGTTACCCGGTGCAATGCTCCGTCCCCGTGGAGTATGGAAAGCCAATACCGAGTATTATAACAATGAGACATTCATAGATACAGTAATCTATGACGGTCAGAACAAACTTTGTAAGATCACGCATACGTCTACAACTTCTTTTGACTCAACGAAGTGGGAAGAGTTCAGCGAGTTCGAGAACATAGCAACAAACGTCCTTCTTGCGCAGAATGCGACGATTGATGTATTAGGAACTTCTGGGATATTCGTGGGGAACCTTGAGAAAACAGAGGGTTGGATGATTACGGGGGGAGCTATCAAGCATAATGTAACAACCGTTGAATTGACAAAAGGAGGTCAAATAGCCCTACCTGAAACCGGTGGAATAACAGTAGGCGGAAAGACTTTCATAGAAGCCGGCAAGATAAAGACGGAGTTTATTGATGTTGATACTTTGGAAGTAAAAAAATTAAAGGGGGCAACGGGAACCTTTAAGGAATTGCAAGCTGTTGATAACGAAGGTAACATACAAGGTAAGATTTCTTTTAACTCTGATGGGGCTGGAGATAATGTTTCATCTTCGCTTAATATTAATTTTTCAAAAACTTGGATTTCTGGTGATTTGTATCAACAGGGCTACAATGAAACCGAAAAGCGTTCTTGGAGATTTTACACTGCTGACCTATGGTGCCGTGGCGAATTTGGACATTGCAGGATGACTCATCTCTCTTTTGAATCATCTTCGACTAGTGATTTCTTTGCGCATATCTATAACTACGGAGAAGACACTACATATCATAAATATGCAGAATCAGGTCAGCCTATTGATTGTATATCTTTAGGTGGAACCGGGAATTATGTACTATATGTTTGTGACTCACCACAACGCAAGATGCTAACTATTATGAATACATCTGGATATCCAAAAAGAATTATGGTAACGTTTCAAGATTCAGCTGTTTTTACTCTTGAGCCATACAAGTTTAAGATTTTCATAACAGCAGAAATAAATACTGATAAAATAAATCTAAATCGAGCAAATAATTTACGTATCATGCAATAATTATGAAAATAGACTTTCGAAAAATAGAATTAACCGATCTCGAAGGGAACAAGAGTACCATCGATGTATCACAGAAGTTTGCCAATGCGATTTATCAAAATACGGGCGATATTGGAGAGCTTGAACTTGCAAGAGAAATGTATAAAAATGGAGAGGTGGAATTAACTTCTCAACAGGCTGATTCATTAAAGAAATATGCAAATCTTTTTGTGCGGGCTATTGATCGCTTGTCGGTTATCAATGCTCTATCACAAGAAGAATAAATAAGTTGAAAACAATGGTAGCAAAAGGAACAATCATAAAATTAGCAGTATCTATTGAACTACCTTCGGGCTTGACAATGGATGACATAGATTTCGAATGCAAGTTCTCTGTAACTCTCAATTCCCAGACGATCAAGAAGTCGGAAATGGTACGTAATGATGAGAACAGCTACACTTGTTTCCTTGATACCAACAATATAGGGAGGGGAGAAATTTGGATAGAAACCACGGCTTATCTTCCTGACACAGATTATGAAGGAGGAATAAGACCGGAGGTAGACAAGTCGGCAACCGGAATAAGAATTGTGTAATATGGGATGCATACGGGTTAACATAGAAGCCTCGAAAGGAATAAAGGTGAGCACATCTCCTTTGTTTGGGATAAATGTCTCTGTAAATCCCAGCCGTTCAATTAAAGTGTCGGTAGGAATTGTCTGTGACGTTGGTAAAGATGCTTATTTGAGAGTAGAGCCTGATTATATCTGGCTGATGCCCTCCAATAACTTTGAAGATAACGTAGATGTATTGTCAAATGTGGTATGGACCACAGCAACAAAAGAATAAAATTTTATTGTTTAATTATTTAATGATTTGAATTATGGCAAAGCCTAGTTGGTTAAGTTTAAATCCTTCAACGGGAAGCGGAAATGGGACAATTGCAAACAGTGCAAGTGCTCATACAGGTCGTACAGCCAGAACCGGTACGGTGACAATAACGGGTGTCGGAGTATCTACTCCTGCAACTTATAAAGTAACTCAAACTCCTAAATCCGAGTTTGCATCTTTTGATAACGGAGCGGAAATGTCAGCGCCCAAAGCTGCCGGAACCGTCACTGTTGAAGGTAAGTCTAATTCTCAAAAGCTGACCTTTGCATGGTCGGGTAGCGTATCGGATGTTGCCATTCCTGCGAAATATAGTGCGAATGGGATACAGACAGATAATGCGGCTAGCATCACAGGTGATCCAGGTGCTACAGCAGAGTTCCCATTCTCCATAGAACTTGAATTCCCTGCAAATGAAACTATTGAAGAAGTTGTAAGAACATTAAAAGTGACCGCAAACGGTGGTCAGGCTGTACAGATTGCAATCAAACAGGCAGCAGGAGACGCAAAACTATCCGTTTCCCCAACAGAAATTACAATTCTTCAAAACGGTTCAGCTGCTTCCGTTACTGTTACGTCTAACACTTCTTGGACTGCCGCATAATGGATATACTTGTACCTTGGAAGGAAGGAGAAGGAAACATTGTCATTACGCCCGGCCCTAATGGGGCCGCAAGCGTAATGAGCGATGTTGCCAATGAAGGACTGGACAGGCAACAAACTGTCGTGTTCTCGACTACTAAGGGCAATAATCAGGTTTCCGTTTCTACTACGGTATCTCAAGAAGGGAAAAGACAGGTATTTGCAGTGACCGAAGGACGGTTTCTACTGTCTGACGGTAGTACGTTTAACGTTATAAAGAGTAAGTTCTATGAGTGATTATAACAGTCAATATTCGGGAGCTAGGATTGAAGAACTATTGGCAATGATACCCAATTTGGCTAAAGCCGATCTATCTAACGCAATGACAGTAAATCTCAATCAGAATGGTTATGCCAAGTTCAATAATGGATTGCTTGTACAATGGGGAAGAGTTGGAGGTTCGTCTACAGCTTCGTATAGTGTGACTATGCCTACATCTTTTTATAATACTGAATATAGAATATTTGCAACTGTATACAAACCTAGTAGCGACTCTGCGATATATTCAGCTTCTCCTTTAGCAACAAATAAGACCGTTAGTAGATTCTACTTAAATAGAAATTATGCAAGTGGTGGTACTACTGGATTATCGCAAGAATCATGGGATTGGATGGCAATAGGTAGATGGAAATAAGGAGGACGTTTTATGGGAAAAATGTATTGGAAAGAAGGGTTTTACGATGAGCCACAAGAAGGAGCAGTAGAAATATCGGTGGAGTACTGGCAGGAATTGCTTGACGGTCAGTCATCCGGAAAAGAAATCAAGGAGAACGAAAGCGGTTACCCGGTATTGGTTGAGCATGAATACACCATTGATGAATTGAAAGAGATGAAGATCGCAGAGATCAATGCTTACGACAAGTCGGATGCTGTAAACTCCTTGACGCTGGACGGAAAACAAATATGGCTGGATAAAGACACCCGTGTAGGATTAGTCAACTCAATAAACATAGAAAAAGAAGCGGGCCGGGTATATACTACTTTGTGGTACAATGCGGAGAAGTATGTAATTCCCGTAAATGACGCTTTAAATATGCTTGACCAATTAGAATTGTATGCTCTTGACTGCTACAATACTACACAGGCTCATATTGCAGCCGTGAAAAATTTGCTTAGCAAAGAAGAGGTTAATTCCTACAATTATAAAACCGGTTATCCGGAGAAACTCAATTTTGTATTATAAACTATAAACAGATAAAGCTATGATTCTACTAGTATTAATGTCGTTCATCCTCATTGCCGGCTACGTCTTTGCAATGATAAAGAAGATGAAGGAAATTCCTTACTCTATCAGTGATACCTACTATGCCCTGACGCATAAGTTTTGGTTTACTCTTTGTATGATCGGCTCCGGTGTATTGCTTCTTCCGGCAGCATTTGAAGCAAGTACGGAAAACAGCCGGTTTCTTGTATTCCTTTCGGTTATCGGGATGATTGTATTGGGTGTATCTCCCAATTTCAAAGGAAGCCAGAAAACCGCACATTGTATCGGTGCTGCCATGTCTTTGATTTTCTCCCAGATATGGGTAGGTTGCAATAGTTGGTATTGGCTTTTATTATGGGCTGGATTCATCGCTTACATGGTTATCTCCATGAGTGAGCACTGGACCGGTAATTTCATCTCTGACTTTATAAAGAGAAAGCCGATGTTCTGGATTGAGGTAGTTTCGTTGTTAACCGTTTATCTAACCTGTATCGTATGAAAGAAGCAATAGTACATACCACAACCGGAGGATTTGCCGCAATCGCCACCGCATTTGTTGCCGAATCATTGCAGAATATGATCCCGTGGCTGATTGTCTCATGTGCTGTAATCCTCTGCGATCTCCTATTCGGAGTCAGGAAAAGTATGCTAATGGGTGAAAAGGTCAGATTCTCACGTGCGATCCGTGCCACTATGGGAAAGATGGTCACTTACTTTGCATTTGTTTGCATGGTCTGTATGATTAGCGTGGCAAGCCACAATGAATATCCTATAGATGTGTATTCTTGCTTATTGGTATGTTTCATAGAGGGATGCTCGATAGTCGGGAATATACTGAAGCCAAAGGGGATTAACATCAATCTTATCGGGGCTTTGGGTGTGTTTGGTAAGAAGGTGTTTAAGGTTGATAAGGAAGATGTGAAGGATATAATCGAAAAAGAGGAAATACATGAATCAAATAAATAAAATCAGCGCATTAGCCAGTAAGCTTCTATCCAAGATTGGAATAGACGGCATGGCACATATTATAGTATGCCAGAACTTGATTATGTGGTTATCAAAGTTTTTTGGAATTGTGCCACTATGGGAAGCAATCATTATAACCGTCGTGATCTTCATCCTAAAGGAGGTATACGACAAGTACTGCAAGAAAACAGAGTTCTCAATTAAAGACATCATCTGTGATTGTGTGGGGCTGGCGTTGGGAGTATTAACATTGATATTATAGGAGGAAAGAATATGAAAAGAGAAGATATAGACTCAATCATCATTCACTGCTCGGCAACACGTGCCGGGCAAGACTTGCGAGCAAAGGACATTGACCGGATGCACCGGGCAAGGGGATTCAATCAGATCGGTTATAATTATGTAATCGACCTGGACGGAATGATCGAAGAGGGCAGACCGCTCACCGTTGACGGAGCACATTGTAACACAAAGGGATTTTCCGGTAAATCGTATAACAAGCACTCGATCGGCATTTGTTATGTTGGCGGACTGGATGCAAACGGTAAACCGGCAGACACCCGTACTCCGGCTCAAAAGGCTAGTTTGCGGCAACTGATTGAGAAGCTTTGCAAGGAGTATCCTATCATCGAGCTTCTCGGACATCGTGATACTTCACCCGATCTGGACGGAAGCGGAGAGGTAGAGCCGGCTGAATATATCAAGGCGTGTCCTTGTTTTGATGTGCGGGAAGAGTACCGGAATTTCTTACGAAATACAGTAATAACAGCAAAAAAATAGGAGGAACAATCATGAAATCAACAGATATCACATTTAGCCAGATCGCAGAAAAGCGTTATCTAAGCGATGCCATTCAGGTAAATTCAGAAACTATTGGGCTTCAGCTAGAGTTTGAAGAATCCGGGAAACTGGCTGTTTATATAAGCTATGACGGAGAAAAATACTCCGTTGCAGAGACTAGGAATTTCACTACTCTGAATTTCGCCCGTCCCGTTGTCGGTCTTATACCCGGACAATACATCAAGGTTGAATGTGAAACGCAGCCTGTCAAGGCTCAATACTTTGAATCCGAAGAATAATGGGAGCGATAGGATTAAATCCGATTAGGCTTGACCGGATAGGGCTTGATCCTATCCGCATCAATGCGATTAAGTTGGGAGTTCCGGGAGCTGCTTCCGGTACCGACCGTCCCTACATCGACCCGGAAGTCTTAGCCTCCTTGAAAGCCGTCTGCATCTGCTACGGTAAGAGCAACGACGATCCGGACAGGGCTGTTGTCAAGAACTTGGTGGACCCCGACAATCCGTTTGTGATTAGCAACGCAGCTTATGATAAAATGTCCAGTTATGGAGGTTATGAGTTTGCTAAGTTTGATAATACTTTAGATTGGTATAATACAGAAGGCAATGATAGTGTTGAAGTTGTGTCGAGAAATGGGCATAGTATTACTCTAAAAAGATTAACTGGTCCTAATTTTTGGTATTTCCAAAACAGCACATTTAGAGGGCTTATATCGAATGTTATTCCATTTAAAGTTAATAGTAATAAGAATATAGCTGTCATTTGGGACGTACACGGTCTTAGCATTTCAGAAGGAAAAGATAAAAGTGTTAGAGTACAAGAACTTGTATTAAATCCTAATGAAGACAATTATACTAACTTAAAAACACTAAACGAAGAAGAACTAGCTCAAATAGATATTAGTACAAACTCTTTGTATTACTTATTATGGTTTGATTTGTCTACTCTTGCAGTAGATGAAGAAGTAACTATCGAAATGCTTCCCCAGTTCGAAGGCGCATTCGTCACTGACGGAATCGACGACCTGATTACTTCCACCAAGACGGTACAAGATATGTTGGGAGGAAGTAATGAGTGTACTGTTCTTAGTATGATGTGCCAGATTGGTGATACTATTGGCCCTCTTAATAGGAATAACTGGTTGCTTACTCCTACGTCTTATTTAGAATCTAGGGTAGAAAAAGAGAAAACAGGAAAGACGGGAATATATGGATATACTTCCACAAATATAAGCAACGGTCAAATATCTAATATAAACACTATTCTTGGAGATAAAAACGATTATACAGTTAACAGTAAGATAGAATCAACAGGATTAGATTATTTTTCTGTTGAAGGATTTCAAAACGAAGGAATATGGTACACATCTTCTGTCGCTTGGTACTGGACAGTAATAGCCAACAAGGTACTGACTACCGACCAAATCAATCAGGTCATAGCCTACTTCAACTTGGATAGAACTCTTAACCCTGATATACTGTGTAATACCATCAAGCAGGGAATCACCAACGAGAACCACGCAGAGTTTGGCGACAAGCTGATTGACTTTTCAGGCAACGGTAGGGATATTCAGTTGAACAATATTGCTTGGGACGGAGATAGTGGTATAGGTAAATATAATTATCCTAATTGGAAAGTCACGGCAACTATTGCCAATACGTATTCAACTATTGTAAATTATCCAACTGTTAATGGTACTTACTCCATTAATGTTAATGGTGTATCAGAATTGATGCAATCAATAGGGCTGCATTTGGAGATAAAGTACACTACTTCTACGGGAATTATATATAATGATATAAAACAAGATGGTGTATATTCATATATTTTACCTGATGGAGCTACGAATTTAACATTAAGATTTGGAGGTATTCCGGGAATTGTAAATGAACCATGCAATATAACCATCACCCAAATCCCTTCCCACGCAGGTGCTCTATACCTTGACGGAGTAAGTGACTTCGGGCAGTTTGTAGGAGATTTGGGACTAAAGGATTATACCTTTATTGCCGATAGAGCTTATGATAGAATAGTCTTAGAACAAGCTCCATTTATAGCCTCTAAAAGCACAAATGGTCAAGCTCCATTCCTAATGGAATATTTAAATTCAGATAATTATGTTTATCCTCATAGTTTTGGTGCTACTACTAAAACTACAAATTTGAATATACAAAGGCAAATATCATATCAATCAACTTATGTATATAATGGAAATAGCATATCAAAAGGAACATCTGTTGATACAGGTGACGGATTGACTATTGGTAATTCTGGTAGTACAGGAGCACAGTATTCTCCATTATGCCTTTGGTCTTTAATGCTCTTCCCCTATAGCATGTCCGAGTTCTTGATCGAGCGTCAGTTAAAGAAGTACAAGCTGGGTACGCTGTATCCGGATATGGTGGAGTTTAGACCTGTTATTAAGAGTAATACTTCGTATGGCAATATCGTATTTTATTATAAAAATGAGAAAGTAGAAAATGGGACTTATCTTACGGTTGGTTCTTCTATTGGTATGCACATACGTTTAAGTAGTAATCCTGTTAATGAAATAAAATCTATTACTGTTAATGGAATTCCAGCTACTTTTGCATCTCATAATGCTAACAGTAACATATATCAATATAATTTCAATCTAACTTCCAAGTCCCCTCAAAAGATAGATATCACTATTGACGAGTACATCAGATATGAGGATATTGTGCAGCCATACCCAGTTCTATTACGATTCAATGATGAAAACGGTAATGAAGTATCTTGGGGAGGTAAACTTAGAGTTGGTTCTATTGCTACTTTCACAAGAGGTATTAAGGATAGTGATTTACTTTATGGAATGTATAAAATTGATTCTATTTGGTTGAACAATGAAAATATGATTGTTGTTGCTGATGGCAGACCATTAGGTATTGAGAAGAAAATGGAATTTAGGTCAGCTAAAGAATGGCTTCTTGACAATAACGAACCTAAATGTATCCTATCTCCTAGATTACTACGTATTCCTAATTCTAGTTATAAGATTCTAGGTCACATCCCCGATATATCCGGTCACGGTAATCATGGTGTCATTCATAACTCGGCTTATGCGGAAGGTAGTGGAGTTAATGAAGATGGTTCATACCAGTTCGATGGCGTAGACGACTTTGTTACTATTCCTACTACGGTCGGTGGCAAACAAGTGTTGATGAAGGTGAATTGGCAATCTGTTGCCGGTATGGCAATTTTATATGACCAAAGAACAAATGGAGGTTTTGCTATATTTAATAGAGATTTTGATACTAACGAAAATAAAGTGTCGGCATATAGAGCAAGAAATACAGGAGGTAGTACTTATATTGATGGAATACTTAATAAGTATATTTATGCTAGTCAATTAAAAGATATAACTCACAATATTGTTGAATTATATGACTCTAAATTGAATATAGGAACGCTTAACCCAAAAATAGGTAGTTCTTTCTTAAATTCTAGTTATGCTCAAATGTCTCTCTATGACTTCATGCTCTTCGATGAAATATCAACAGATGATAAGATTAAACAGCTGAATGAGTATGTGGGAATAGAAGGAGATGTTTGGGGAATTCTCACCCAACTAAGCAACTCAACTTTAATTTCAAATGAAACATTAATTAAAAACGAATGATATTATGGAAAAGATATTTGATATAGCAAAAGACAATGAACAATCGTGGGGCACTTTAGCTGCTGCGATTGATGGAAACTTTAACGAGACATTTGACGAAGGCTATTTAGATTATTATGAGTCTCCAGTTTTGGTGACGGAGGGTGGTTATTATGCAGCAAATGGACATGTATCCAATTCTAGTTCTTCTTCTGTGTTGCATTCAAAAGTAGAGATTCCTACTGGCGCAATAACAGCAAAATTTGAAAATATACAGGCTTTTTCTGACGGCAAGGTAATTGTAAACTTTTTCGTAGATGGTGTTTGGTCAAGAGATGTGATAGCAGAAGTAGCTGGCAAGTTGCCAAACTATGAAATTGAGATACCAGAAGGTGTTTCTCATATTGGATTTAATTACAGAAATACTGACGACAAAAACTGTACTTTTCGCATAGGCAAAAAAAGTGCCTTATTAAAAGAAGTCTGCATAAAAGACAATAGTATCACGTCACAAAAACTCTCATTTTCTGATAATATTTTAAGGGGTAAAAAATGGGCTGTTATTGGTGATTCGTTTACTCTTGGTGGAGGAGTTGGGGTTTTTGAAGATGGTATATATGAGGGAGAGAATAAGAGTTATCCGTATATTATTGGGCGACGTAACAAAATGGACATCCAGCGTTTATTTGAGGGTGGGCGCACTATCTGCACTCCTCGCCCCAAAAATGCAGAATCAGATTGGTCTTATAATGCAAGTCGTAACTATCTGACCTACGAAGGAGAAGACCGGCCGCTCGCTTTGTACAAGCAAATTGACGAAGACGTAAACTATATCACCATTTATCTTGGAATAAATGACACGCATCTTATTGGTATCGGGGATGATGACGAGAGTTACGGTGTAAATGTAATAGCAGATAAGGGAACTATTGATAGCACAGAGATAACATCATTTTATGGTGCATGGAACACAGTGCTTAATTGGTTAATCATAAATCGCCCATTTGCTCATATTGGCATAATTGTTTCTAATGGCTTGGGACTTGACGAGTATCGTCAAGCAGAGATAGAAATTGCAAATAAATGGGGAATCCCATATATTGACCTAAATGGTGACGAGCGTACTCCTATGATGTTGCGCAGCACAAATCCGGCAATATGCGATGCGGCAAAGAATGCAAGATTAAATGCTCAAAGGATAAGCTCAACGAACCAGCATCCTAACTCTGAAGCTTATGAGTACGAAAGCACATTTATTGAGCAATTCTTACGCACGTTGTAAACTTCCAGACAAATCTTATAATATACAATATCTGTTTAGATTTGATTATGAAATACATTACATTCCCCACAGCGAATTTGAACGAGATACCGCAGGAGGTACTCGATGAACTGCACTTGGTTCCGAGAAAGAGCGTTGACGGTACACAGGTGATTATGAAATTGGATCACTATGAAAAGTTGTTCCCAAGTATCATGACTTTGCCGTTACTGGACGAAGAGGAGACTCCGCAAGAGCCGGTTTACCCTTATCCGGTATACGAAGGCGAAGAACTGAATACTTTATTGTCGGGTCCGGAGTGGGCTTCAAGTGATAGTATCCTATGAAAACCCTCCCTTGGATACTAGTCTGCCTGTTGCTTGGCGTGATCGTGTGGATGCAGGGTAATCCTCACGATCCGTCAACGGTCTACATTAAAGGAGATACTGTACGTATCCGGGATACAATAAGAGACACAATACCCAAACCGGTAAGGGAAACTCTGAAACGTACTGATACGGTATATTTACCGAGCCTGATAGATACTGCCACTGATAGAATCGTAGAAGGTGATTCAATTCCGGTACTAATACCGATTACAAGTAAGGAGTATAAGACCGATGATTACCGGGCGGTAGTCAGTGGGTATAATCCCAACCTTGATTCTATGGAAATATACAGAGACAATAAAATTATTACTTTTCCACCTTTACAGAAGAAGAAACGATGGGGATTAGGTTTGCAGGCAGGATATAGTTATCCGGGTGGTTGGTACATAGGAGCCGGAGTTAGTTATAACTTATTTATGTGGTGATTACCGGACTAACTATCTTCACAGACCGCTTCCGGTATGAAAAGTTTAAGTTTTACCTATATAACAATTTCCGTTGGAAAAAGGTTTATAAAGAAAGGAGGGCAAAATGATACTTTAATTAATACTAAGCACTAAGTTTACCCGGTAAAGTAGAAGGCCGGTTATCATAACAAATGTAGCTCTTTTGGGGGTAGAGTAAAAAGAACCCCCGACACATTAAAGTTGACGCCAATCAATACTTTAATACACCAAAGCATACATCGGTTGTGTCAGGGGGTATAATATCCTTAACATTCCGAAGTATGCTTTTGTTCTTTTGGTATATGTACTGATTGGCAAGGGCAAAAGTACAACAAAAAAATTAATTACCATGTGTAAGTCAGAGATTTTTGCCGAAATATTGAACCTTGTAGGAAAAGAAACAGAAGTTTCTACTGAACTAATCCTTTCATCAAGCAAAGTGACCGAGGTTGTCGATGCCCGCTCTATCGTAGTATTCTTCCTTACTGAATACGGTCTATATCCTGAACAGATAGCCGCTCTACTTCATAAGACATCTGCCAGTATACGCTATCTTATATCCACTTTTGAGAGCCGCAAAAATACAAACAAAATGATTGCAATATATCTGCAAAATATTCGCAAATCGCTTGCAAATGAGTGCTGATTTACCGTATTTCTAATATATACTTTTGTGATGCGGTTAATATTGACCGTCATAACAAAATATAAGAAATATGAGTGATAAAACTTTCGTGTTCACTCCTGAAGCTGGAGCCTCTGGTGGTGGACTAAACTCAATCCTCGCTATGATTCCCGGAATGATGAAGGGAAATGGGCTTGATCCTAACCTCGTGGCAGCTCTGATGAATGGAAACAAAAATCAGGATGCTTGGGGCGGCGGTGGCTGTTGGTGGTTGTGGATTATTGTATTGTTCTGGTTGTGGGGTGGAAATGGATTTGGCAACAACCGTAACGGCGGCGGACTTCCTTCAGAATTGAATAATGACGCCGGACGTGAACTGCTTATGTCAGCTATTCAAGGTAACGGGACTGCCATCAACCAATTGGCTAGTTCTTTGAACTGTTCTACTCAACAGTTACAAGGCGCATTGTGTAATGTGCAGGGTGCAATTGACAAGATCGGTGGTCAGATCGGTATGTCTTCACAACAGATTATTAACTCCGTTCAGAGCATGGGTGCTTCAATTGGCCAACAGATTGCAAGCTGCTGCTGCGATGTTCGTACGGCTATCGAAAGACAGGGTGCGGAAACTCGTTTGCAGAATTGCCAGGATATGAATATCCTCACCAACACAATGACTCAAAACACAATGAATCTGCGTGACGGTAACCTGGCAAATACTCAAGCAATCCTGAACAAGCTGAATGACTTCCAGTCATTGTATCAAGCTGACAAGATGGATCGCCTGACTGCTGAAAACCTGGCTCTTAAAGGACAGATTTCACAGGCCAACCAAAACGCTTACATCTCTGCGACAATCCAGGCAAATACAGCTCCTATCGCCGGTGCTCTTAACAACTTGCAAAGCGAAGTTGACGCAATCAAGTGTAAGATGCCTCCGACTGTGGCTGTTCCTTATCCTCAATTGCAGGCGTTTAATCCGGAAATAGCACGTGCTGCCGCTTTCGGAGCTTATGCGGGTGATACTGTTTTCAATGGACGTAGCGGATGCGGTTGTAACAACTACTGGGGTTAAAAGTAAGAAAGGAGGTAATTATGTGGCCTAACTTTTTTACAGGTTTCCCTTTCTTTTTCCCGACACTCGGAAGGAACAATAACAATACCCTTCCGACGGTAGGCGTAACGGTTGGTACGGAAAATGTAGTTCTTGAACTTCCTAGCCATGCCTTCCGTAACCGGGATTATGTTGGCGGATTTTATGTCAATCTTCGCCAGTCAATTCCGGCCGGGACAACCGGTACTTTACCAATACTTCTTGGGACCAATGGTGATACAAGACCTGTAATGACTTATGATAACAAACCTTTGCTGGTTGAAAATCTGTCAGGCACGGGAATCTATGAAATCCATTATAACAAGTATACAAACGAGGTATTCCTTGTAAGTGGAGGATATAAAGCGTCGCCGACTGCTGCTTCTGCAGCTTCGGAGAGTGCCGCAAAAAGCAAGTAAAAACTGAAAGTAGGGGAGATTCCCCTGCTTTCTCAAAAGAGAAGTAATTATGTTCAAAGATTTAAATAAAGGTGCGTTAGTGCATATAGTAGATTCTACCAATATACCGGTATACTTTCAGGGCGTTCTCTCTGAAATGAGCCTCCCTTATACACCGCAACCACAACCGGGACAGCAATTTAATCCTATGTTCCAGGTTGTTGATATGACGGTCCAGGTAAATGGAAATAATCAGATATTTAAGGGTATTCCTTATATGTCCGATGTTGCCACACATGCCGGGATGACTGTGTCCTGTTCTCAAAGTTCATTGAAAACGGTGGTTGAAGGTATTTATAGAAAAAGCCTTGATGCGATTCAGAATGTGGACAAACACCGTAATACTATTACAGCGTGTGAATCCATCCTTGAGCAGATTGATCCAGGCGTAGCCCAAAGTAAGGCACAGGAGAAAAAGATTACAGATCTTCAGAATGAAATCTATCAATTAAAGAAAGATATGCCGACACTGGAAGACATAAAGACGCTCTTTATGCAGTCAATGAGCAGTAGTACTAACAACGTAAAAAAAGATAAATAAGATGGGATGGAGAGTAATCGGCGAAGGCCGGAGCTTTGGTGACAACGAAGATATGGAACGTGAAGTTGAGCGTGCATATAAAGAAGGTTGTCGTGATGGCTATGAAAAGGCCATGAGTGAAATGCGTGGCGGATATGGCGAGCGTTATAACGACGGTCGCATGGGAGACTACGGAGACGGTGGTTACGGAGATGGTGGATATGGTGAAAGACGTGGTGTCAGAGGAACCGGTCCTTATTCCAGATACCGGAGATAATCCACGAAGGGGACACTGTTCCCCTTCTTTAAGTTGAATACAATAAAAACTATATATATGAGCCGAATGGATGTCTATGAACACTTGCCGGAGGGAATGAAAGAATATCTCTCAAACTATGGCTGGCACTTTTCTAAAAAAATGTGCGAGTTCGCCGTGTCTAATATGAGGGACAGGAATGGCGCAAAAATTTCTACCTATACAAAGGAAAAACTGGATGCGCTGTTGAAGCAGTTTAATATCGAACTGAAAAAAGACAAAGGGTATGATGCTGTGTATGTCTGCAATATGGCTATTGCGGATTACTTCGGGTCCTCAATTCCCAACCAGCAGTATCTTGCTATGTTTGTCAGGGATTACATTGATGATGAAGATGCACCGGAAGGAAAAACATTCAGCCGGTATTATGCCGATACGATCGGTAGCGACACTCCCATAATCTGGGAAGACATGTTATAAAATGATTACAAGGAGAATACATATACGAAAATACGATTGGGTGGTTCATATATTCTATGCTGTAACCTGCTATTGGACAGATATAATAATGGACGCACTCGAAAGCATTGATTGTCCGGAAGATATTCTCCTTGAATCCTACCAGAATTTGAATGCCTGTAAGCTGGATACAGGGCTGACTTACTCAAACTATGGCAGGAGGGAAACAGTCATGGTCATAGGGCTTACCTCTTCACCTTCTGAATTCCTTAATTCTTTCGACCATGAAAGAAAGCACCTGGAAGCACATATCGCTAAGGCTTTCCGGATCAATCCCTGGGGCGAAGAGATAGCATATCTTTCAGGTGACATCGCACAGATGCTAACCGAAGATGTTCAGATGTTCATTTGTGATTGTAATGAACACAGACAGATGATTACCCAAAAATGTAAATGCCATGCATAAGATATTGAAAGCCATATTGTCCGGCAAATCTAAAAAGGAAGTCATAGATATGATGTCCGATGATGAGAAAGCGATCCTGACCGGAGTTGCAAAGAACGTTGGACTTACCCGGCAACAAAGACGTAAAATGATGAGAGATGCAAAGAAGTAAGCTTGATATATTGCTTGAGCAGGCCGACGACCGGTATCACTCGGATTTCTGCCGGCTTCTGCTGGTGATGCTATGGAACGCCTAGAAAGGTGGTTGTACTGGCTGATTCCTCTTGCGATTATTGCAAGGGTTATATTTTTATGCATACAATTGATATTGTAATGTTCACTTTGCAATATTAAGCAAATAAAAGATAAAAAAAACGTTATTTTTGAGCAAAATCAGACTTAATGTGTTTAATTTGCGAAAAAGATAATATAATTCTATGAATACTTATAAATGTTTTGTTCATAATTTAGCAGAACAGCAAATTAATAAAGTTTTCCTTAATTCGGATAATGATAAAATGTTGTCTGTTTTTCAAGAAATGTTCGATCATTCTAGTACGGAGTTTAGAATATTTGCAGGGAATTTATGTAACGAAGTAACAGGAAGTAAAGAATACATTGAATCTGTAAGTAATTTTATTGAGAAAAAAGGATATTTGTATATATTATTAAATAAATTTCGACAAGAACAGGCTGTAAATCACAATTTATATAAACGTTTGGCTTATTATCAATCATTAGGGGAATATCACATTTTAATAAAGTCAACAACCACACAAATTGCTTATAAAGATAAGTCAGCTCATTTAGCTATTGGAGATCGTTGTTCTTATCGTATTGAAACGGATATAGAAAAACGTACTGCAATATGTAATATGGCAGATTCTGATTATTCAGAGAAATTAGTATCTTTTTTTGATACAGTATTTAACGATCCTGCTAATCTAGTTATTGACCTAGTGAAAATATTTAATTTGTAATAAAATGGAATTAGATAATTTCACTTCTTTTATAGAAATGGGCGCGACACTTACTATCGCATTTGTGGCTGTTGAATATACAAAGCAATACACTTGTTTAATAGCCCAAAAAGTATTTGATTATTTTGGACGTATTGAGAAAATTGTTTTAGAATGTAAAAAAGCTATTGACGAAGATACAATTGATGGGTTAAGCAGTTTTAGTATTGATGGTTGCGATGCAGGTTTTAAGATAGAGGGATTGAAAAGGAAGAAAGAAAAAGCTTTACAAGATATTAATGATAAGAAGAATTCTTTAAATAGCTACGTTTTAGAAAAATGTAATTCAAAAAGTTATTCAGCTTTGAGTTTATTTACATTCTTATTTTCTTTGGTTTCATTATTTATTGCAGGATTTGATTCAGACTCTATAAGGGTCTTTTGGATTGTAGTTGTTTTATTATCGTTCTTATACACAGTCTCTTCATGGATTTTTGGTGAAAAGAAAAGATGTAAATTATGGGTTGATTATTCTTCATTAAAGTGTTCAATATATGTATTTTCTATCATATTGTTATTGGGAATAATTACTACTTGGATTTGGGGTGAAATCTTAACAAGGTACCTGTTAGTGCCTTATTATGATATTGCAGTTTATATTACTTTATTCCTGCCATATGTAAATTTTGTAGTATTTGCATTTTTTATACGAAGCAAGTCTGTTGATATATATAATGCAATAGAGAAGACTTTTGAACCATTAAAGGCAATATGTAAGGATATACAGAAAGAAACGGACAAGCTTTCGACAGTGAAAGACCTTGCTCTAGAGATTAAAGGAGCACAGAAAAATTCTAATGTAAATGAAATAAATGATGCAAAGAACTTGTCTGGAGTTGAAAAACGTCCTTTTAAAAAGATGGTAAATAGAGATTTTAGAAGACGATTATAGCTTATTCCTCTTTAAAATGGAATCCTCCCGGTGTATTAGATATGCCGGGATTTTTTATACCTTTGCCGAAAACTAACATTATGGCAGAAGAAAAGAAATACGACTACGACTCAATAAACGAGTTGCTAACTTGGGCTAAAGAAACGCTCAATAATAAGAGATACCCGGTCGGGGAATTCCAGCTGGATAAATGTGCAAAGATTCTTGACTGCGGAAAGTACCTTGATTCGATGATAGCGGTGATTTCAAGGAACTGGGAGAATCCTACGTTTTATCCGACTGTAGACCAGTTGAGAACATTTAGAGAAAAGATAGAGAAAGGAAAATAATATGACTTATTTATGTGTTGACAAAGATGGGACTGAACGTATTATTGAATGTGAAGTCTATTGTGAAAGAGGAGGAGACGAAGAACCCTATAGAGACGAAGAATGTTGGGACTATGATCCGCATAATGATGTATGCATCGAACTCCCCAAAGGTACAATAAAGAAAATCCTTGGACGAGAACTAACATGGGAGGATGAACCTGTTGAATTGAAATAGAGAAGGCAGCCGAATAAGCTGCCTTCCCCTACCCTTTCATCATCATTATATCGGCTTTCATTTCAATATATTCCTTGTATTTATCAGGATTATTAATATAATCAATAACCCTATTTATAGCTATTTCAGCTTGCTTAAACCGAGTTTTTGTGTAATACCTGACAATTCCCCTACCCTTGTCTGAATGAGCAAGACAATAGTCTATTACATTATCGGGTATTCCTAAATCAAAAGCATATTGAGCGAACGATTTTCTAGCAGAATAAAAGACTACCTTTTCTTTTATTCCTAAATCCTTTGCTAATGAAGCAAGAGATCGGCATGTATACCTTGAAAAATTATGATACGAAAATTTATATCCAAAATCCAGTTTTTTTGTCTTATTATCTATCCACCTATTTATTATCATCTTTGCAGGTTCGGTAATTGGAAGTAGGCAATGCTGTTCGGCTTCCGTTTTAAGCCTCGTTTTAATTCTGACATAATCTACTTTGTCATTAACAAAACGAGTATTCATTATATCTATTAAATTCATTCCGCCTAAATAAAAAGAAAGCATAAACACATCCCTTGCAACAATGTATTTTTTCTCTTTTGGATTACTGCACCTTATCATATTAAGGCTTTCCAAAGATATATCAACTTCGCGAACTGGAGATTTAGGAATTTTCTTGTTCACAAATGGATGTATATCATATCTGACATAACCTGAATTTATATTTCTATTAATAACAGCTTTTATTTGAGACATCATCATCCCAATTGTTGTATTTCCGATGTTTCTTTTTGTTTTCAAGTATTTTGAAAATCCTTCAATCATATTTGGAGTTATATCTGACATAGGTATTTCTCCCCTAGTGAACTCCGTAAAATATCGACAACTTCTTTCAATTAATACAGCATAACTTTCCCTTCCTTCAGAATTCAGTTCACTTATAAAATCATTGCAAGCCTTTTGATAAGTAATATTATGCTTTCCTTTCGAATCCAAGTCAGATATAAGCATATCTTTAATTTGCTTACAAGAATAAAGTGATTGATAGTTTATTTCATCCAATTTATCCTGTAGATCATTCATCATGCTTCTTAGCTTGGAATTAATAATTGAAGCATCAGGACGCTTTGTTACTTGTCCATCCTTAAACTGCGACAAGTTATCAATAATGAAACGTGTTACAATATAACATGTCTCTTTCTTATGACATACGGCTATTCTTATTTTATGCCTCCCGTCCTTTAAAACTTTTGCTTTGAAAATTGTAAGTTTAAGAGTTGCCATAATAGATTAATATTTAAAGGATAAGTTTTGGATAAGTTTTTTTGTCCACCACTGGACAATTTTTCCTTTTTTTTAATCTATATATTGAAGAACTAGTAAATAAAAACGGGAACCTAAACCGCTAAATATAAGACAATTAATAGGTTCCCATTTGAGAGCCGCTAGCCAGACTTGAACTGGCGACCTACGCGTTACGAATGCGTTGCTCTACCAACTGAGCTATAGCGGCGTTTGTCTCTCGTTTACGGCGTGCAAAATTACAGCTTTATTTGAGAAAACAAAAAGAATCCGATTATTTTTTGAGCTTAATTTTTAAATCAACTTTTGTTGACGTTATCTAAAACTTTTCTTTGCGTTCAAATTTTCCGTCCTCGGTATAGTACTTCCATGTACCCTTCGGTTTATTATTTGCATACTTTCCACGAAGTTTCAATGTCCCATCTTCATAATATTCGCGGTAACGACCATGGCGTTTCCCTTCTTTTACTTCCGCTTCACTCTTCAATGCTCCCTCCGGATAAAACTCCCGTAAAACGTTTCCTTCAAACTTTTCGATATAGAAACGTTTCAGTTCGCTCATCTGCTCTTTTTCGGTCTCTGCATCTTCGTTCATTTCCTTATCATCTTCATCGGTAGCAATAGCAACGTCAACCTCTTCCAGTTGATATGGGCTATAATCCATCACATACTGCAAAGAAGCCGACTGATCCTCTCCTATAATCTGCATAGTCCAGTAAGGAAATGAATACAAAACGTCTTTGTTTGATTGTATTTCATTCCATGTAGCAGGATTCATCATCGGTTTCAACTGGGAATAAAACTTGCGCACATCTGTATATAAGAAAATAGTAGAACTTGATTTTAAATATGACAGTGCATTTTCAAAACCCGGATTATTTTTTAATAAATTCTTCTGCTCGTAATCTTCTACAAAGGAAAGTAAAGAAGCAGCTTTATTACTAAAAACTACATAATCGTCAACATAAGTATAGTATGGCTTCTCAAATTTATCAAATAGCTTTCCAAAGAACAAGCGAAAAAAGCCTTTCATTTCGACATAATTAATCTCGAAATCCTTATAATTAGCAGTCTTAATCTTAACCGGAGTACGTCGCTTAATCTTCTTTTCAATGAATTCCATGTTCTTACGGGCATCTTTAATACTTTTAGCCCTGATAGCCAGAATCAGTTCGGGATCATGTCCTAACAAACCTGGTTCGGATTGGGTAATAGCAAACTCTCCTGACATCCAACTCAAAAAGTTTTCTTCCAAAGATATACCGAATAACCCTTCTATCTTTTTCCGGGAACTTTGATAAGAATCATACAACTGTTTATTGTGAACCGACAGTGCATTCTCCAGTTCCTTTACAAAGGTCACCGGACTATTGAAACCTATATTCGTATAAAGAGCTGTCCGCCCGGACAGAATCTCATGTGCTTTCATTTTATGTTTTCCCGAATTCAACAAAGCAGTGACATAAGGATCGGCAGAATCTTTTTTCAATGTATATCCTTTCACTTCCATCCGCTCCTTATTCGTATTTAAATAAAGTCCGGCAAAATTCATGGAATTGCTAAACAGATCAATGTACTCATTTCTTGTACCTAAATAAATAGACATAAATTGAGGTACACGCGCATAATTGACAAAGACTCTGACAAGTCCCTTACCGGAAACCAACTTCTCTGTTTCAATAAAAGACTGATCAAGCCCGATTTTAGGTTTATTACGCGAATCAATAGCCGACTCGACAAGTCCGGATGTGTATGAACCAACCAAATGATTATCGACAAAAGCAATATAGAAAATATCCCTCGTCTCGGAATCGCGCATTTCAAGGATATTAATACCATTATGCATCCGGTTAGTCACAGTAAAACCACTCATGACCAATACGGTTTCAACCTGGTCTTTCAATAAATCCATCTTCGATGTTTTCTGCATATCCAAGATAAGCAAAAAATCCCACTCTGTGGCACGAGTCTTATGAAGCGAAATAAGCATATCCCGTTCACCGACAAGCGACAATAGCACCTTATTGCTTTTGACAACCGAATCGAGCTTCTCTACGCTCTTCGTTACTTCCTCGAAAGATTTCGCTTTCTTCAGACATTGCCATGTTTCACTTCCACTAAACTTTTCCCAATCTTCAATCGGAGCCGATGATTGAATGATAAACGCAGCATCTTCCGGAACCAGATAGATCTGCTGAATATTACGATCAGGTGAGACAAATAAATAAACTACGGAATATACAACATATACCGCCAAAGCCAATGCAGCCACAACTAAAGTTCTCTTCACTATTTTCGAGGTACTTTTTTTCTTCTCCGGGCCTGCATTTTGCTCTCCTTGCCCGCAATTTAATTCATCCATTATTGAGTTGTTATAAACTTGAATGGACAAAAGTAGTAAAAAAGATGAGATTAATTAGTTAATTCATACTCATTTAGTGAATTAGTTCAATAAACAAGATTTTATAAAAAACAGTATAAAGGAGATATCCTCCCTCCTATTTTTATAAAAAACTATTCTGAATAAAGCATAAACCATTGACTCGTATCGTAAATATGTATTAACTTTACAGCATGAAAAAGAAATTCCAACTCGAAGTTCCGGGAGGAGCCGATAAAGTCTTACTTCATACCTGTTGTGCTCCTTGTTCATCAGCCATTATTGAATGTATGATGCAACATCACATCACCCCTGTTATCTATTATTGCAATCCTAACATCTATCCGCAGGAAGAGTATATGATAAGAAAAGACGAATGTACACGCTATGCCCAATCATTGGGATTGGAAATAATAGATGCTGATTACGATCATGAAAACTGGCGATGCCATATAGCAGGAATGGAGCAGGAACCCGAAAGAGGAGGACGCTGCCTACGTTGCTTTAAACTACGCTTATTGGAGACCGCCCGTTATGCACATGAACATGGCCTTTCCGTAATAACCACAACGCTTGCTTCCAGTCGTTGGAAAAGTCTGGAGCAGATTAATGAAGCCGGACAATATGCCACCGCTTCATACCCGGATGTCACATACTGGGAACAGAATTGGCGGAAAGGCGGACTTAGCGAACGACGTATCGCCATCATTAAAGAGTATAACTTCTACAACCAACAATATTGCGGTTGTGAATTCAGCATGAGAAAAGAAGAATAAAACAAACCCGCCATTACTAGCTAACCAATGAATCGAAGTAAAAAAGGTAAAAACAGAAAGCTATTCAAAAAGAAATCACATTCCAATAACAGATTAGGATGTATCATCGCCATCATTGTGCTCATTCCTATTCTTTTTGGCGTCTATTTATATTGCCAACAGATTAATACCCAGAATAATAATGAACCGCAAACCGATATCTCCCTTCAAATTCCACTTGGCAAAGATCTGGAGACACCCATACCATTAGTTCCCCGGCAAGAACAAATAATCCGGCATAGCGGATATACCGTATCATATAACAAAGATTTAAAAATACCCAACTGGGTCTCTTACGAATTAACCCGGGAAGAAACCAAAGGAAAAGAAAAAAGAGGCAATCGTTTTATTGCCGACCCATTAGTGACAGGCCCGATTGCAACCAATGCTGACTACACCCGTTCAGGATACGACAAAGGACACATGGCGCCTGCTGCAGATATGAAATGGAGTCCTGAAGCCATGAAAGAATCATTCTATTTCAGCAATATGTGTCCCCAACATCCCCAGTTAAATAGAAGAGGATGGAAAAATCTGGAAGAAAAAATCCGGAATTGGGCTATAGCAGATAGTGCCATTATTATTATATGTGGACCTATTATTGAAAAACAGCCTAAAACGATTGGGAAAAATAAGGTCGTAGTACCTCAACGGTTTTTCAAAGTAGTCCTATCTCCTTTTGCCAAACCGATACGGGCTATCGGCTTCTTATTCAACAATGAGCAGGCAGTAGAACCTCTATCTTCATATGTAGTCACAGTGGATAGCATCGAGAGCCTGACTAATATGGATTTCTTCGCACCTTTACCCGATGAGATAGAAAACAAAATAGAAGCAAATGCAAATTATTCCCTCTGGCCGAACTAATTAACAACTCGCTTCACTAAGACTAACTTATCTACATACAAATTCTGATTCGTTCCACAATTGTAGAACGAATTAATAATCGCAATACAACCTAATACAATCAGCACATTCAATCTTTAAATATTAGAAAAGTCCGGAGTAATTCATCCTCTTTTCAACGATTCATTATAGAAAGGGATTACACCTATCCAAATTCTTTTTATCTTTGACGAACTTTTTAAATATACCTCAAAAGATGAAGAGAAAAAAGAGAAATATTCTACTATCAATTCTAATCGGAGCATTCCTCCTTTGTGCAATTGCCGGAGGCACCTTTTATTACTATCTGTTTGCTCCTCAATTTCATCCATCTAAAACCGTATATATTTATGTAGACCGGGATGATACAGCCGACTCTATCTATCATAAAATACAAAAAATCGGGCATGTCAATAAGTTCACCGGTTTCCAGTGGATGGCAAAATACAAAGATTTCGATCAGAATATCCATACCGGACGTTATGCCATTCGCCCCAATGACAATGTCTATCACGTATATAGTCGCTTTTCCAGAGGCTATCAGGAAGCGATCAACCTTACCATAGGAAGTGTCCGGACATTAGACCGGTTAGCACGAAGCATTGGAAAACAACTCATGATAGACTCTGCCGAAATCGCCAGCCAGTTATTCGACTCTACTTTCCAGGCTCAAATGGGATACACAACCATAACACTCCCCAGCCTTTTCATACCTGAAACCTATCAGGTATATTGGGACATGAGCGTAGACGACTTCTTTAAACGAATGAAGAATGAGCACGAACGCTTCTGGAACAAAGAACGTCTGGCACAAGCCACCGCCATCGGCATGACACCGGAAGAAGTCAGCACTCTTGCTTCCATCGTTGAAGAAGAAACCAACAACAATGAAGAAAAGCCAATGGTAGCCGGATTGTATATCAATCGTTTACATCAAGATATGCCTTTGCAGGCAGATCCTACCATCAAATTTGCACTACAGGATTTCGGTCTGCGCCGAATCACCAACGAAAATTTAAAAGTCAATTCCCCCTATAACACCTATATAAATACCGGTCTGCCTCCAGGCCCCATCCGTATCCCTTCTAAAAAGGGAATAGACAGCGTATTGAACTATACCAAACATAACTATATCTACATGTGTGCTAAAGAAGATTTTTCCGGAACTCACAACTTTGCATCCAATTATGCCGACCACATGGCAAATGCAAGAAAATACTGGAAAGCCCTGAATGAAAGAAAGATTTTCAAGTAAATTTGTGATAAAACGAACGGAAAAGCCTATCTTTGCCCGATAGATTAACAAACTGTGATCAACACTAAATAAAAGAAATATATATGAGCAAGCAACTCTTACTTGGCGATGAAGCCATTGCACAAGCTGCACTGGATGCCGGACTTTCAGGTGTTTATGCCTATCCTGGTACTCCTTCAACTGAAATTACGGAATATATTCAAATGGCCCCAATAACGACCGAACAGAATATACACAACCGTTGGTGTGCCAATGAAAAAACAGCGATGGAAGCTGCGTTGGGTATGTCATTCGTTGGTAAACGGGCATTAGTTTGTATGAAGCACGTAGGTATGAATGTAGCTGCCGACTGTTTTGTCAACTCTGCCATCACAGGCGTGAAAGGCGGATTGATCGTGATAGCAGCAGACGACCCCAGTATGCACTCTTCGCAGAACGAACAAGACAGCCGTTTCTACGGAGATTTCTCACTGATTCCCATGTACGAACCCAGCAATCAGCAGGAAGCGTATGATATGGTATACAGTGGTTTCGAATTCTCTGAAAAATTGGGCGAACCTATCTTGATGCGTATGGTAACCCGCCTTGCACACTCCCGCTCTGGAGTAGAACGCAAAGCACAAAAACCACAGAATGGCATCTCTTTCAGCGAAGATCCTCGTCAGTTCATCTTGTTACCTGGAAATGCCCGTAAACGCTACAAAGTATTACTTGCGCGCCAAGACGAGTTTATCAAAGCTTCGGAAGAATCACCTTATAATAAATATACAGATGGTCCTAACAAAAAGTTAGGAATTATCGCTTGTGGCATCGGCTACAACTATCTGATGGAAAACTATCCTGAAGGTTGCGAATATCCGGTACTTAAAATCGGCCAGTATCCATTGCCTAAAAAGCAATTACATCAATTGATTGACTCCTGTGACGAAATCCTCGTTCTGGAAGACGGACAACCATTTGTAGAAAAACAATTGAAAGGTTATCTGGGCATCGGCGTTAAAGTAAAAGGACGCTTGGACGGCACTCTGTCACAGGATGGAGAATTAAATCCGGACTCTGTAGCCCGCGCCGTAGGCAAAGAGAATAAATCGGAATTCGGCATTCCTTCTGTCGTAGAAATGCGTCCGCCTGCACTTTGCGAAGGTTGCGGACATCGCGATATGTATATCACACTAACCGAAGTTCTGAAAGAAGAATACCCATCTCATAAAGTATTCAGCGACATCGGCTGTTACACATTAGGCGCGAATGCTCCTTTCAATGCAATCAACTCATGCGTAGACATGGGCGCCTCCATCACGATGGCGAAAGGTGCGGCTGACGGAGGTCTTTTCCCGGCTGTAGCTGTCATCGGAGACTCCACATTCACCCATTCCGGAATGACCGGACTATTAGATTGTGTGAACGAGAATGCCAGTGTAACCATCGTCATCTCCGACAATGAAACTACCGCCATGACAGGCGGACAGGACTCTGCCGGAACCGGACGTATCGAAGCGATCTGTGCAGGTATCGGAGTAGATCCGGCTCATATCCGCGTCGTTACTCCGTTGAAGAAAAACTATGAGGAGATGAAGCAAATCATTCGCGAAGAGATCGAATACCGTGGTGTATCTGTCATTATTCCACGTAGAGAGTGTATCCAGACATTAGCACGCAAAAAAAGAAGTAAGTAAGCCATGAAGAAAGACATCATATTATCAGGAGTCGGTGGACAGGGAATTCTGTCTATTGCTACAGTGATCGGCAAAGCTGCCTTGAAAGAAGGATTATATATGAAACAAGCAGAAGTGCACGGAATGAGCCAACGCGGAGGAGATGTTCAATCCAACCTCCGTATCAGCGACCAGCCGATTGCTTCAGACTTGATCCCATCAGGTAAATGCGACCTTATCATTTCATTGGAACCCATGGAAGGATTGCGCTACCTCCCTTATCTTAGCCCTAACGGTTGGTTAGTGACTAACGAAACTCCGTTTGTCAATATCCCCAATTATCCGGAAGCAGACAAAGTAATGGCAGAAATCAATAAGCTGCCTCACAAAATTGTGTTGAACGTAGACAAAGTAGCCAAAGAAGTAGGCTCCGCCCGCGTTGCCAACATAGTCTTACTGGGAGCAACCATTCCATTCCTTGGCATCGACTACGGAAAAGTACAAGACAGCATCCGTGAAATCTTCCTGCGCAAGGGAGAAGCAATTGTAGAAATGAATCTTAAAGCATTGGCTGCCGGCAAGGAAATTGCAGAAAAGCTAATGTAATAACAGGCATTATCATGAATACACAATACTGGGAAGAAGAACTAGAAACCATGAGCCGGGAGAAGTTGCAGGAATTACAACTTCGACGGCTTAAGAAAACAATCAATATAGCTGCAAACTCCCCATATTACAAAGAAGTTTTCAGCAAACATGGCATCACTGCAGATAGCATACAATCATTAGACGATATCCGCAAATTGCCCTTTACTACCAAAGCCGATATGCGTGCCCACTATCCTTTCGGGCTGGTAGCAGGTGATATGAGCAATGATGGTGTACGTATTCACTCTTCTAGTGGTACTACCGGAAACCCGACAGTTATTGTTCATTCACAGCACGATCTCGACTCCTGGGCCAACCTGGTAGCCCGCTGCCTGTACGCAGTAGGAATACGCAAGACCGACGTCTTCCAAAACAGCTCCGGATACGGTATGTTTACAGGAGGGTTAGGCTTCCAATACGGTGCAGAACGCCTGGGCTGTCTGACAGTCCCTGCCGCAGCCGGAAACAGTAAACGACAGATTAAATTCATCAACGACTTCAAGACTACCGCTTTACATGCTATCCCCAGCTATGCCATCCGCCTTGCCGAAGTCTTTCAGGAAGAAGGCCTTGATCCCAAAGGAACCACACTGAAAACGCTGGTTATCGGTGCTGAACCTCACACCGACGAACAACGCCGGAAAATAGAAAAGATGCTGGGCGTAAAAGCATACAACAGCTTCGGTATGACAGAAATGAACGGTCCCGGTGTTGCTTTCGAATGTCAGGAACAAAACGGAATGCACTTCTGGGAAGACTGTTATCTGGTAGAAATTATCGATCCGGAAACAGGAGAACCCGTTCAGGAAGGAGAAATCGGAGAATTAGTACTTACGACTCTCGACCGGGAGATGATGCCGTTAATCCGCTATCGCACCCGTGACTTAACCCGTATTCTTCCGGGAAAATGCCCCTGCGGCCGCACGCACATCCGTATTGATCGTATCAAGGGACGCAGTGATGATATGTTCATTATCAAGGGAGTAAATATCTTCCCGATGCAAGTAGAAAAGATACTCGTACAATTTCCCGAATTAGGCAGCAATTACCTGATTACACTGGAAACAGTCAACAACCAAGACGAGATGATCGTCGAAGTAGAATTAAGCGACCTTTCCACTGACAATTATATTGAACTGGAGAAGATCCGCAAGGATATAACCCGCCAATTAAAGGATGAAATATTGGTGACTCCCAAAGTTAAACTGGTAAAAAAAGGCTCTCTCCCGCAAAGCGAAGGAAAAGCCGTCCGAGTAAAAGACTTAAGAGACAACAAGTAACAATTCAAATTTCCATGTGCTAATATACCAACCGCTGTTCACCATGCGGAATGGAATATTAGCACATTATTTAATTAATATCATACAGCATGCAATTACTTAAAAAAAGAATTCTGCAAGACGGAAAGTGCTACGAAGGAGGTATCCTGAAAGTAGACGGTTTTATTAATCATCAAATGGACCCTGTCCTGATGAAATCAATCGGAGTTGAGTTTGTCCGCCGTTTTGCAGCCACAAACGTAAATAAGATTATGACAATCGAAGCCAGCGGCATCGCCCCTGCTATCATGACAGGCTACCTGATGGATTTACCAGTTGTATTTGCAAAGAAGAAGTCTCCTAAAACCATCCAGAATGCACTAAGCACCACTGTGCACTCATTCACTAAAGATCGTGATTATGAAGTCGTTATCAGTGCCGATTTCCTCACTCCAAATGACAATGTTCTTTTCGTGGATGACTTCCTCGCGTATGGCAATGCCGCATTAGGCATTATCGACCTCATCAAGCAATCCGGAGCAAACTTGGTAGGAATGGGATTCATTATTGAAAAAGCCTTCCAAAATGGGCGTAAAAAACTTGAGGAGCAAAGCGTCAGAGTAGAAAGCCTGGCTATCATTGAAGACTTATCCAATTGCTGCATTAAAATCAAAGACGAGTAGATTAATTGGCGAGTAGATTAATTAGGATTGAAATACTGCCCTTTATCTTTCGTTCTTTTCCCATATTGCACCGCATGCTGCGGACAAACATGATAACATGCCAGGCATGAGGTGCAATCCATCCCCCAAACAGGCTTTCTGCCCATCATCATAATATTCCCTACCGGACAACTCTTCTCACAACGCTTACATCCAATACAAGCATCCGTAGTATAAAAATTCCCGGGAGACATCTGAAAGCGATTAAATAAAGGATTGATAATCCTCGTCTTAATAAAAGGAATACTCCCTTCATGACAAAGAAACAACTCCTCTCTCCTACTTATTGAAGCATTTATTTGATTGAGAGTCGGAATAGCATCTGCCAGTTTTTTCTCCTCCAATTCTTTCTTATCTACGTCAAAACCGGGAAGCAATACATAATTATTGGGCATAGTCACAGAAAAGCCTGCATGACACTTCCAGCCTTTATGACTCAAAGCCTTCTCCAGCACCTGCTGCGTAAGCCCGGTATCATCCCCACAGGAACAAACAAAAAACAAATATTGTCTTTTATACCCCTTTAAAGAGAGTTGCCGAATAAAATTAAGTACGATTTCAGGAGGAGCCCACGAATAGATAGGAAATACAAAACCGATCTTTTCACCTGCCTGCAAACTAAACTCCAATGCTTCATTCTTTAGCGCATCGGGAATAAAAACCAACTCTTCTTTTTGCTCTTTGGAAAGCTGATTTGCAATCCACTTAGAATTACCTGTACCGGAGAAATAAAATATCATAGAAAAGTATATAAAAAAAGCCGCATCGACGATGTGATGAAACTCTGATAGAACAAGATTTGAGCGCTCGCCCTCTTTGTAATCCACCGGCTTAAAGCTGTCCCGAAGGATGTGGCCCGCCATTGAAGAACGAAGCTTTCTCGGTGCATCAGATTAATTTGAAGAGTTTCCCGATCCAGTCGATACGGCTAATATTTTTGTATCACAAATGTAATAAGAATCTATGAGACTAACAAGAAAAAAAAGGAATTTGTTTACCTACTAACATTTTTTTCACTCCCTTTTATCCGCCTAACAAAAGAAAAGTGCCAGTTACTAGCTTAGTAACTGACACTTTGTAACTCGTAAACTATTGATGCTTAAGCAGCTTTTGCTTTTGCAACTACAGCTTTGAAAGCTTCCGGGTGATTCATAGCTAAATCAGCCAAAACCTTACGGTTTATTTCAATACCGGCTTTGTGCAGACCGCCCATCAATTTAGAATAAGACATTCCTTCAAGACGTGCAGCAGCGTTGATACGTTGTATCCAAAGAGCGCGGAAGTTTCTTTTCTTATTTCTACGGTCACGGAACGCGTAAGTCAAACCCTTTTCCCAAGTGTTTTTAGCTACGGTCCATACATTCTTTCTTGCACCAAAGTAACCTCTGGTTAATTTCAAAATTTTCTTTCTTCTTGCTTTTGAAGCAACATGATTTACTGATCTTGGCATAGTTTTCTCTTTTTTGAATGTTAGCGCCGTTACTTCACGTAACGAACTTAAAGCTAAAGCATTCGGTTAATAACTTTAATAATACTTTGTACGCTTTTGATTACTTCATAGCTAAGAGTTCCTTAACCTGGCTTACATTTGTTGTATCAACAGTTGTAGAGTAGCACAGGTTTCTTTTTCTTTTCTTAGACTTTTTAGTCAAAATGTGACTGTGAAAAGCGTGCTTTCTTTTGATTTTACCTGTTCCGGTAAGGGTAAACCTTTTTTTAGAACCGGAGTTAGTCTTCATCTTTGGCATCTTACTTGTTTTTAAATTATTAAATATATAATGGCAACGCACTATACCTGCGCGTTACGCATCCTTTCTTATTCTTCACCCATTTCCGGCTTCTCTGCTTTTTGTGCAGGAGCAGCAGGTTTCGGTGCTCCGGCTGTTGCAGGCTTTTTAGAAGCTTCTTTCTTTTTCGGAGAAAGCTGAATAGTCATGCGCTTACCTTCCAGTATCGGCATTTGATCTACTTTAGCGTAGTCTTCCAGATCATTTGCAAAACGAAGCAAAAGCACTTCACCTTGCTCCTTGAAAAGGATGGAGCGACCTTTAAAGAATACATAAGCCTTCACCTTATCGCCATCTTCCAAAAATCCTTTAGCATGCTTCAACTTAAAGTTGTAATCATGGTCGTCTGTCTGGGGTCCGAAACGGATTTCCTTCACATTAACCTTAACCTGCTTCGCTTTCTGTTCCTTCTGACGTTTCTTTAATTGATAAAGAAATTTAGAATAATCAATAATACGACAAACAGGGGGTTGAGCATTAGGAGAAATTTCCACTAAATCCAATTCTTTTTCTTCAGCCATTTTCAGAGCCTGAAAGATTGGATATACTTTCGGTTCAATATCATCGCTTACTATGCGAACTTCCTTGGCACGAATCTGTTCATTGATTCTGTATTGCCCTTTTAGAGTGTCATTCTTCATTAAAAACGTTTACTTCCTAGTTTGATCTTTTTATTGTTATACTAAATATTTTATTCTGAAACGGCTGCAAAGTTACCATTTATTTATCATATTCTGAACTTCTTCGTTCAAAATTTTAGCAAATTCTTCAAATTTCATGGTTCCTTTGTCACCTTCGCCTTGTCTACGAACAGAAACTTCACCATTTTCCGCCTCTTTTTCACCGACAATCAGCATATAAGGAATGCGCTTCATTTCATTATCACGAATCTTGCGGCCGATCTTCTCGTTACGATCATCTACAATCGCACGGATTTCGTGTATTTTCAGATACATCTTCACCTGTTCTGCATATTCATTGAACTTCTCACTGATCGGCAGAATAACTACCTGTTCCGGTGTCAGCCACAATGGGAACTTACCGGCAGTGTGCTCAATCAATACAGCAACAAAACGTTCCATTGATCCGAACGGAGCACGGTGAATCATCACCGGACGATGCTTCTGATTATCAGAGCCCATATATTCAAGTTCAAAGCGTTCCGGCAAGTTGTAGTCAACCTGGATAGTACCCAGCTGCCAACGACGACCGATAGCGTCTTTCACCATAAAGTCAAGCTTAGGACCATAAAAAGCAGCTTCTCCATACTCAATCTTAGCAGGCAAGCCCTTCTCCGCACAAGCCTCGATAATAGCCTGTTCCGCTTTTTCCCAGTTATCATCGCTACCAATATACTTTTCACGGTTCACTTTATCACGCAAAGATATCTGTGCTTCAAAATTCTGGAAATCCATAGAACGGAACACAATAGATATAATATCCATCACACGAAGGAACTCATCTTTCACCTGCTCCGGACGACAGAAGATATGCGCATCATCCTGCGTAAAGCTACGAACACGAGTTAAACCATGTAACTCTCCACTTTGTTCATAACGACAAACCGTACCAAATTCAGCTATACGCAACGGAAGGTCTTTATAAGAACGTGGGAAGTTTTTGTAAATCTCACAGTGGTGAGGACAGTTCATTGGTTTCAAGAAATACTCTTCCCCCTCTTCCGGAGTATGGATAGGTTGGAAAGCATCCTTGCCATATTTTGCATAGTGACCCGAAGTCACATACAGCAACTTATTACCGATTGGCGGAGTAATCACCTCCTGATAATCGTAACGTGTCTGGATACGACGTAAGAACTCCTGCAGACGCAGACGCAATGCAGTACCTTTCGGCAACCACATAGGAAGTCCCTTACCTACAGTTTCGGAGAACATAAACAACTGCATCTCCTTACCAATCTTACGATGGTCACGCTTCTTCGCTTCTTCCAATAACACCAGATATTCATCCAGCATTTTCTTCTTCGGGAACGTGATACCATAAATACGAGTCAGCATCTTACGATCTTCATGACCACGCCAATAAGCACCAGCCACTGAAGTCAACTTAATAGCCTTGATCGGAGCAGTCGTCATCAAGTGAGGACCACGACAAAGGTCAGTAAATGCACCCTGGGTATAAGTCGTAATGTGTCCGTCTTCCAGTTCAGAAATCAATTCACATTTATATGTTTCGCCACGGTCACCAAACATTTTCAGAGCATCCGTTTTTGCGATGCTTTTTCTGACTACGTCTTCTTTCTTTGCAGCCAGTTCCAACATTTTAGCTTCAATGGCAGGAAGGTCGCTTTCTTTAATTACCGCTTCACCCGGATCCACATCATAGTAGAATCCGTTTTCAATAGCCGGTCCGATACCAAACTGGATACCCGGATAAAGTTCCTGCAAAGCTTCCGCCAACAAGTGTGCACTTGTATGCCAGAATGCATGCTTACCTTCTTCATCATCCCATTTATAAAGAACGAAATTAGCATCTTCATTAATAGGACGTCCTAAATCATAAGTCTCGCCGTTCACGCCACATGCCAGCACTTCCTGTGCCAGACGCGAGCTGATACTTTCAGCAATCTGTAAACCGTTCACTCCTTCGTTATACTCACGAACGGAGCCATCGGGAAATGTTATCTTTATCATAATATGATGATGTTATATTTTCATAATTTGAACGCAAAAGTAACTAAATCTTTTGAGTTTTCTATTTTTTATCAAAAAAATGTTATTCCGATTGATCTGTAAAACGTTTGATAACATTATAAGCAGAAACAATCCCCAACTCACCGGCTTTACTCAAATCTGAAATGCCCAGCTTATTATTTCCTAAGAAAATATGAGTCAGTCCACGATTGAAATAAGCATCCGCAAAATCAGGATTTAGCTCGATCGCCTTATCGTAGTCAATAATTGCGGCACGGTAATCTTTCAACATGGCAGAAACATTAGCACGATTATAATATGCGTACACAAAGTCCGGAGCCAGATTAATCACCTTATCCAAGTCTTTTCTGACCACTTCATAATCTACTGCGGTAATCTCCTTACGCTTATTATCACCCGGAACAACATCTGTTTCGACAGCTTGTTCAGCCTTCTGATACTCCAACTGTTTACAACGGATCAGCGCACGCATAAAATATGCCGGGAAGAAATCACCATCCAGTAAGATCGTCTGGGTCAAATCAGAAACCGCACTCGAGAAGTCCTGCACCAGATAAAAATCAATCGCACGGGCAAAACGTTTCGAAGCATTCTTGTCATCTTCCACAATCGCCGATGTGTGTGTATCAATCAAGGCAAAATGCACCTTCACCTGTTCTTCCGTCAACGGAGCTTCCATATTTGTGATACGAAGACGTTTCGGAAGTATACCCGTACGGTTCAAGTCTTCAATATATTTGTGGAAGTTCACCGAACGTTTCACGTCACTCATCTTCTCATAATAAGTCAAAGCGAACATCGGTTCCAGCGTTATATTTACATTCTTATCCTGCACACGACCACGATAATCACTTGTATAGCGTTGTTCGGCTTCAGAATCATCCGCAATCACTATCTTACGATAGTTATTCATATTCTTATCGGATTTCTTACGGGTCTTCTCTCCGCCTTCCTCATCATTCTCCTTATCCTTGTTCTGTGCTACATCTTTGTTCGTCACACCGTTCTGCTTGTCGATCTGCGCCTTCATGACTTTAAATTCATCCTGCTCCGCACCCTTCTTATCTCCAATCTTTCTGCGAGCTTCCGAACGCTGATAGTATCCGGCCAGGAAGTTCGGATACTGATTGATAACAGTTGTGTAATCTTGTATAGCCCCGCGATAATCACCCGTTTGCGCACGCAGCAAACCACGGTTAAAGACAGCCATCATATTATCCGGCTCCATCTTGATAACAAAGTCGAAGTCTTCGATAGCCCGGTTATCATCTCCTACCTGTGCACGTAACAAACCGCGGTTATAATGACCGATAAAGTTATTCGGATCAATATCCAATGCCAGATCATAATCGCTCATGGCACCTCTTAAATTATTCTGATGAAAACGAGCCAATGCACGGTTTATATAATTTCCAGCATTCTTAGCACTCAACGGAATAGCACGGTTGAAATCCGCTTCCGCTTCCGCATACTTAGCCTGTTGTAATTTAACAATCGCTCTTGCAGCCCAAGCATCCGGATCATATTTATCCAGTTCAAGCGCCTTATTGAAGTCATTCAAGGCAGCAATCGTATCTTTCTGTTGTAAAGACACTTCCCCCCTCATCAAATAAGCACGGGTATAGCGTGGAGACACCTTCAACAAGCTTTCCAAATCCTCTTTCGCAGCATTATAATCCTTCTTCTGGATATGAGATAATGTCAGGTTATGCCATAAAGTAATATTCTCCGGATCATAATGCAATGCTTTCTTATAATCCTCAATCGCTCCATCAAATTTACTCTGACGAATCCTTGCCAAACCACGAATCTGATAAGCACCCACCACAAATGGATTACGTTGGATAGCTGCATCACAGTCTGCTTCAGCACCCTGAAAATCCTCCAGATTCAGTTTAGCCAATGCCCTGAAGAAATAAGGTTCATACAGATAAGGCTTAGCGTTAATAACCTGGTTAAAATACTGAATAGAAAGTACATAGTCCTCAAAATAAAGAGCGTTTCGGGCAATAGTCATCACCCGATCCGTATTTATTTGAGCACACACCAGCGTTGGGAACAGTAATAAAACTGTTAAGATTCTTTTTATCATTGATATTTTATGCTTGTAAACGAAGCAAAAATAATGCTTTTCGCTTACTTAACAGGGATATAAACGTTTTTTATCTTTATTTCACCTGTTTCATCTTATATGAACTGCGCGCTTTCCCCTTCAACATCGTATTCAGCTTTCCTTTAATCATCTGCTTACGAAGCGGTGAGATATGGTCGATGAACATCTTACCATCCAAATGATCGAACTCATGTTGCATCACCCGAGCCAGATAACCTTCCACCTCTTCCTCATGCTCCACAAAATTCTCGTCCATATATTTCACGCGAATTTTATCACCTCTCTTCACTGTTTCGTGAATACCGGGAAGGCTTAAGCATCCCTCTTCCATATTCACTTCTTCCCCTCCTACTTCCAAAATATGAGGATTGATATACGCCTTATTAAAGTCTTTAAATTCAGGATATTCCTCCGAAAGCGGATCCAATGTAATCGTAACCACACGAATAGGCAAACCAATCTGTGGAGCAGCCAATCCTACACCGTCCGCATGTACCATTGTTTCGAACATGTTCTCAATCAACTCTTTCAGATTCGGATAATCCGGTGTTATGTCCTCTGCAACCTTTCTCAATACAGGTTGACCATATACATAAATAGGTAAAATCATACTTTTATACTCTACTAAAAAATTAAGTTATTCTTATGTCCTATACTAAAAACGTTTACTCTCCAAATATGTTTGCAAAATAATAGTAGCACTTATTTCGTCCACCAATGCCTTGTTTTGGCGGTCTTTTTTCTTCAAACCTGCCTCCAGCATGGTACGGTGTGCAAGAACAGAAGTGAAACGTTCGTCCACATATTCGACCGGAAGGTCCGGATAACGCTTTTTCAGCGAACGAACAAAAGGCTCTATATTCTTCATATTCTCCGAAACCTCATTATTCATTTGCTTGGGCAACCCAATAATAATCCGCTCCACCGGTTCTTTAGCTATATATTCACCGATAAAGTTCAGAAGTTCATGCGTGGGCACCGTCGTCAATCCGTTTGCGATCAGCTGCATTGTATCGCTCACAGCTATTCCGGTACGCTTTCTTCCATAATCTATTGCTACTATTCTGCTCATGGGGTACAAAAATACAAAAAAGACGCTTCCCGTGAAAGGAAACGTCTCTTTTATTCTATTATTTCAAATGTATATTATTCTTCAACAATAGCTACACGGCTTAACTTAGCATCATCATAGAACATGTTGCCTACACCACCCTTGTAATCAACCTTCAATTGAGAAGCAGGAACACCAAATTCATTAACCATCAGGTCACGAACAGCTTCAGCTCTCTTCTTACTCAACTTCATGTTGTATTCAGCAGAACCAGTACCCTTATCAGCATATCCTGTTATAGTAAACACTTTATCAGTTGCTTTGATACCCTTAGCCATAGCTTCAATATTCATGTATTCTCTCTTGCTGATGTTGCTCTTTCCGATATTGAATACAACAACCAGACGTGGAACGAATCCAGCTTCTTTCTTAACGATCACTTCAGGTTTCTTGTTACGAGCTTCAACCAAGTCACGTTTCAAAGATTCGTTTTCACCCTTCAAAGCGTTCACTCTGTCTCTCATGTCGTTCAACTGGCTTTCCGGAACCATTGGTACAGTAGGAACAGCATCCCAACCACGTTTCTTAAACTTGTAAGTAACACCTACAGTCAGACCAGCCAATCCTTCAGGACCTGAATTGCCGAATGCGCCTTTCATCAAAAGTCCACGCAATTCAACGTTAAGATCCAAAGCAGAAGACAAACGGAAACGGTTGATCAAACCGGCATTGATACCCAGTTCGTCATAACCTGCACCTTTTCCTGAATGTACAAATCCAGCTCCTGCATAAGGAATGAATGAATACAGACGATCTTCTCTATAACCACAAATCATATTGGAAAGATTCAGCATTACATCTCCATGGAAGTTCATCACATTCCACTTTTCTTTGTAGTAGCCATTAGAATACTGTCCTCCGTCTACAAGCGGACCATTAGCATTAGGAGTAGCACCTTTAGCCTGAAGCCCGTTGTAAGCTACACGTAATCCGATACCCGGAGTAAACCACTTACCTACAGCAATGTCAAGTGCCGGAGCAAGACGTTTTCCGAAGTCAGCTTTACCATCATTGTCGCCAAAATACATTTGTGCGCCAACGCCACCACTAATAAACCAGTTAGCACCAAAGCGATTTGTTTCCACTCTATAACTCTTTGCTGCATTTTCTTTTTCTTGTGCAGGCAGACATACAGAGACTGCTGCCAATAAAATAAACAATAAACCCTTTTTCATCTCAATTTATTTTAGTAAATAATATATTTCAATTGTCTTACAGGCTAGATACACAACCCAAATGTTCCACACCTGACTAAGAGACAATAAACGTCATCCTTTCTTCTAAAATTAGTGCAAATATAGATATTTAATATAACACAAACAAAAAAACACGTAAATTTTCATTCATTCATAGAATTTTATAGAGCGATAAAAGTGTAATATAACTTCAGAAGGCATCTGAAGGGGTTTGTTGTGGAAGAATTAAAACAAAAAAATAGTCAGTGATGAAATTAGATCACTGACTATTTCTATTCTTTGTCTATATACTTTAGTTAATATACCAGTTTTACATTGTCAATCCACAGTGTATTTCCCGGAGAACCGATATAGGCTCCTCCATGACTGGACGTGAACTGAAGACACATATGAGTCGGAACATCATTTTCATCTCCCCAGGCCACTTCATGAATAGGCACGCTTTCACCCTTACTGTTCACCGTATAACTTTCAGTCACCTGCAAACGCATCATGTGCGACTTATATTCCGGACGATTCGTGATGTCACCGTACATAATCTCATAGGTCGCATTATTTTTCCAGTCCGTCGAATGATAGTAATAAGTCACCATAGTCCCTATCCGTTTTGCATACACATTTCCATTGGCATCTTCCCAACGTTTTTGCAGAAGCAGGATAGCTGCCGGATAATCTTTTCCGGGAACATCCGTAATCTTGCTGAAACCGGTAGCGCGAATACGGTTCTCTCGGTCGGACATCTTCACTTTATAGTCAAACTGAAGAGCCACCGGTTTTTTGGTAAACGGAATACCGGTCTGCAACATTTTCTGTGGGTTTTTAGTACCCTTAATCGGCTCATGCACCGAACCGGTAAAGACAGAGCCAGCCGCCAACACCGTAATATTAACCAGTCCCAACACTTTCACACTCTCCATGCGCGTATCCAAACGGGCGCAATATCCATCTCCCCGCTTCTCCGGGAATACCGAAGTATTAGTTTTCGTAATACCGGCAACTTTCGCCATCACATTTGAAGTAGCCCAAGGCGATCCGCCCATATTCTTATAAACCTGATCTCCCTTAATTACCGTCGTCGGCCCTATCGCATATACATTCTTTGTATTCCCACCGATAATGCTCGATTCCTTTATCTGACGGTCCACCCATTGATCCATGTCCCCAAAAGGAAGCATTTCAACTTTATGTTGCGCCATCAAAGACAAGGAAGAAATAAATGCAACGAAACCTGTCATCAACAGGCGATGAACGCTTTTCTGAATCATCAATACTTTTCCTTTCTTTTTCTTCTTATAAATTATAATCCCATTGTTTCAAAGCAAAATCCCAGTTCTCTTCTACCAAACGAATCGTACGGTCGTCATATTTATACTTATTCTTCTTATATCCCTTCTTTCCGCCCACATATTTTTCTATATCACTACGTGCTTCGGCAAATCCGGGGATAGAAAGAGACTGATAAATATTCTCCGTCATTCCCATCGCATCCGCTTCGAAATCTTCAAATTTCACTTCCATCAAGTTACCTTCCGGAATAAATTTCTTATCCGATTCATACTTATGATAAAGTTTTGCATAGATAGAAATGATATTTTCCTCTAATTGTTCATTGCTGACATCCTGCAACTTCAACGGTTGAATCGTATTTGTAAAGAAACTGCGTGTAGATTCGAATACGGTATACGGGTTACGCATCAGGTAGATAAACTTAGCATTCGGGAACATCTTCACCAGTTCCTTCACCCTTCCGGTATGCGGAGGATTCTTGCTAAGGAATTGAGTTCCCTGGGTATTCCACAAAGAAATCTTAATCAACTTCGTGAACACCTCTTCAAACACCTTCAATTCGGCATCCGTTATATCATCAAACAAAAGATACTTATCGGCATACTCCTGCTGATATTTCGGCAGGAACCAGAAATTATAATATGTATAAGGCATCATGTTCGACAAAGCAAACTCCTCTTCCTGGGGAAGATCCACTGCCAGTTCCATATTATCCGTCGGACGTTTATCCGGCATCAGCCAACTCATATTCTTTTTGAAGAAAGGCTGTCCCCACATCATCAGATGAGGAAATACAGTCTGATAAGTAGTGTTATACCCAAAATGCTTGTCACAAGAGAACACATTATGCACAAATGTAGTTCCACTCCGCCAGTGTCCCAAAATGAACACCGGATCATGCTCCAGCGGCTGATTAGCCAGCAACTTCTCGTAACGCCTGTCTTGTAATGACGCCAGTGGAGAAAGCAATCGGCACACAGCCTTCGTCAATCGGTATTTACCTTTGTAGGCTGCGTCAATTTCACGACCGGCGGTGATAGCCTTGAATGTCTTCCAGTCAGCACCTACCAATGTATTAATCGGAAGTTTATTAAATTCGAGTAATCCCACTTTATTAATTAGAAATTAAGAATTAAAAATTAAAGACGACAGAATGCTGTCATTTTCAGTTTTCAATTTATTGTTGAACAATCTATTTTATTAGTCGCACTGCAAGGCCCTGACGTTCCAGTTCCTTCACAGCTTTCTCTACCGCTTCGTAATGTTCCGGAGCAATTCCCAGTTTTGCCATATCCAATACCGGAATATCCTCCGTGTCACTCATATCTTTCATTTCCACACGGTCGATAATCATACCTACTGCTGAAGTATTATTAGTGATCGGGTCAATCAGGATAAATGAGCCACAAGATTTATTCTTCTTATAAGGATCAAAGAACAATTCCTTAGCCGTAGTCAGCACCACACGGGCAATCTGATTCAACTGCAAAGGCAACGTCTCTTTAGTCAGCTGACCATTCTCCAGAGACAGATGCTCCATCGTATTCACGTCCACCTTATACTTTATCGTATCAATACGCGTACGACTCAAATTGGTAGTCTGCTTAATAAAGAACGACTTATTTACATCCATCGGTTCTTCATCCATCCAGACCATCATAGCCTCAAAGTTACGATCCACCGTTGGCAGATTGTCAGGATGCACCAACATTTCGCCGCGCGACACATCGATCTCATCCTCCAATGTCAAGGTCACAGACTGCGGTGGGAAAGCATAATCCAATTCCCCGTCATAAGTCACGATACTCTTCACCTTAGATGTTTTTCCGGAAGGAAGCGCCATCACCGTATCCCCTTTGCGAACGATACCGGATGCAACTTTACCACAGAATCCTCTGAAATCCAGATTCGGACGAAGCACATACTGAACCGGGAAACGGAAATCCGTAAAATTATGGTCATTATCAATATGAACCGTTTCAAGGAAATCGAGCAAAGAAATCCCCTTGTACCACGGAGTACGTTCAGACTTATCCACCACATTATCCCCATCCAATGCAGAAAGTGGAATACAGTTAACGTCAGGAATACCCAATGGAGCAACAAACTTCTTATAGTCAGCCACAATCTCGTTAAAACGCTCTTCCGAGAAACCCACCAGGTCCATCTTGTTGACAGCCAACACCACATGCTTGATTCCTAGCAAAGACACCAGGAAAGTATGGCGACGAGTCTGGGTAATCACTCCGGTACGAGCATCCACCAAGATAATAGCCAAGTTAGCCGTAGATCCCCCGGTAATCATATTACGGGTATACTGTTCGTGTCCCGGAGTATCCGCGATGATAAACTTACGGCCATTCGTTGAGAAATAGCGATAAGCCACGTCAATCGTAATACCCTGTTCACGTTCAGCCTTCAATCCATCGAGCAATAACGCATAGTCAATATGCTCGCCCGCATTCCCCACACGTTTACTATCACGCTCCAGTGCATCCAACTGATCCTCATACAGTTTCTTACTGTCAAACAACAAGCGTCCGATCAACGTTGATTTTCCATCATCTACCGAACCCGCAGTCAACAGTCTCAACAAGTCTTTCTGTTCATCCTTGTCCAGAAAAGCTTTTATATCTAATTTATTATCTGCCATAACTAGTTACAATTAAAAGTATCCCTCACGCTTCTTTTGTTCCATACTACCCTCCTGGTCAAAGTCAATCACACGGGTAGTACGTTCACTCTTCGTTGTAGTCATCATTTCCTCCACAATCTCTTCAATCGTAGCAGCTCCACTTTCCACTGCCCCTGTCAGAGGCCAACAGCCCAACGTACGAAAACGAACCATCTTCATTTCAATCTGGTCACGGTACTTTTCAGGCAAACGGTCATCATCCGCCATAATAATATTGCCATCCAAATTAATTACCGGACGCTCCTTAGCATAATATAACGGAACGATCGGAATATTCTCCAAGCGAATATACTGCCAAATATCCAATTCAGTCCAGTTGCTAATCGGGAATACACGAATACTTTCCCCCTTATGCACGCGGGCATTATAAATATCCCACAATTCAGGACGCTGATTCTTCGGGTCCCATTGGTGAAACTTATCCCGGAAAGAGAAAATACGTTCCTTCGCACGTGACTTCTCCTCGTCACGACGGGCACCACCAAATGCAGCATCAAACTTATACTTATCCAACGCATGAAGCAAAGCCTGCGTCTTCATCAAGTCCGTATGCACCTTGCTTCCATGCGTAAAAGGTCCTACCCCTGCATGAAAAGCCTCCATATTACTTTCAACAATCAGATTCCATCCGTACTTCTTCGCATATTCATCACGAAACTGAATCATCTCCTTGAACTTCCATTTCGAATCGATATGCATCAACGGGAATGGCACTTTACCCGGATAAAACGCTTTTTCAGCCAAGCGTACCATCACCGAGGAATCCTTTCCGATACTGTAAAGCATCACCGGATTCTCAAATTCCGCCGCCACCTCGCGGATGATATGAATAGACTCGGCTTCGAGCTCCTTCAAGTGGCTTAATTTATATTCTTCCATATTTATTTCATTTTATACACTTCACTTTTGGCAAAACAAGCTCCAACAAACGGTTCACCGACTCCTCCAAAGTCAATTTGGAAGTATCCAGTGACAAAGCCGGATGTTCGGGAACCTCGAAAGGTGCGGAAATTCCTGTAAAATTCTGAATTTCCCCTTTCCGTGCCTTCGCATACAATCCTTTCACATCACGTTTCTCACATTCCTCCAGCGGAGTACTAACGAAAACCTCCAGAAAATCATCCTTACCAATAATGTTTGCAGCCATTTCGCGAATATCATTATTAGGGCTGATAAATGCAGCAATCGTAATAATACCACTATCCAGAAACAACTTCGACACTTCCGCTATGCGACGGATATTTTCCACCCGGTCCGTTTCGGAGAATCCCAGGTTATTATTAATTCCACTACGGATATTATCCCCATCCAGGATACGGCAAAGCAATCCACGCTTATGAAGTTCACGTTCCAATGCGATGGCAATCGTGCTCTTTCCGGAACCACTCAATCCGGTAAACCAGATCATCACACTGTGTTGCCCCAAAAGCTCTTCTTTGTCCTGCCGCGTCATCATGCGGTCAAATATCGGATATATATGGTTCTTTTCTTCCATTTACAATTTTATTTAAAAGTTCCAGATCAACGGGATCAGAATAATAGAGATTAAGAAAGTGATAATATTAAGCGGCAACCCGATACGTACAAAATCCGTAAACTTATAGTTACCGATACCTTGCACAATCAAATTTGTCTGATAACCGATCGGTGTCGAGAAGCTGGCAGATGCAGCCATACAGATCACCACAAAGAAAGGCGTAGGGCTCACTCCTAATTGGGCAGAGATTGACAGTGCCAAAGGAAACGCCAAAGCCGCTGCTGCATTATTAGTTATCAATTCCGTAAACAAGTTCGTGATAATAAATACCATTGCAAGCAACACATGCGGGCCGTAATCATCACTCAACCCGATAATAAACTTCGCAACACTATCCGCCACACCAGAGTTCACCATTGCCTTACTGATAGCAAAAGCACAGGCAATAGTAATCAGAATATCCCACGAAATATATTTAGTATATTTACGGGCAGGGAACAGATTCGTCCATGCCATAATAATAGTAGTAATAGACACAAAGAAAAACATATCCAGTTTGATATCCGGAAACATCTCCTTCGTTATCGGAAGCTCACCCACCGTTGCGCCGACAATCATCAGAACCAGCAACAGCAAAGCAAACCAACGCTTCTTCTTCTTCCCGGTAGTATCCGGCTCATTCCCATTCGTCAACAAGACAAACACAGAAGATTCCCCCCATGTCGGAATAAACGTATCATCCGCCATCACCACCAATGTATCCCCTTCGTGAAGTACCACTTCCTCCAGATTCGACACAAAACGTTGTCCGTTACGTGTTTTAATCTCTTTTACCTCCGCACCGTAATGACGCTGGAAATTAAAATCCTTCAGTTTTTTATTGATACCGGGAAAACGGGCACCCAAAACAGCCTCTACCCGATGCAACTTCTCCCCTTCTTCTACTTCTTCATCCGGCACAGCCGTATCCGGACGTGCATCCGGCAAAAGACGTTTGGAGAAAAGAAATATATAAATGATTCCGGCAATAGCTATAAAAATACCCACCTTTCCGAGCTCGAACATAGAAAAGCCTTCAAATCCGGCCTCCAATATCATACCGTGCACCACCAGATTGGTAGAAGTACCGATCAAGGTACAGATACCTCCTAAAATAGTCACATAAGAAAGAGGAATCAGAAACTTCGTAGCCGGAAGATTCACCGACTTAGCCCAATGCTTGATAATCGGGGCAAAAATAACCACAACAGGCGTATTATTCAGAAAGGCAGAAATAAATGCCACCGAAGGTAAGATACGCAACTGTGCCTTAAATACTGTCGTCTTTCCTTGCGGAAGCAACTTCTTAATCACTTGTCCCAATGTGCCCGACTGACGAATACCCTCACTCACCAGAAACAGCAGAGCAACGGTAATCATCCCTTTATTACTAAACCCTTCCAACATCTCCTTAGGAGTCAGAATACCGGCACACAGAAACAAAACCACTACCGAAAAAAGTATCATGCCCGGACGCATCTTATCTGCTATCAAAGCCGCTACCATTCCTAATAGGGATAATAGTACAAATACAATTTCAAATGTCATATAAACATTATTTAGTGTTCTCTTTTTGGCTCAACGATAAACCACGGATTCAATAAATCCTCCTTATTATATCGTAGAGGTTCTTCCTTTCCAGCCTGATATACTTCCATCCCTGCAGCACGGGCTATCGCATGCCCGGCAGCCGTATCCCATTCCATCGTCGGAGCGAAACGCGGATATACATCAGCCTTACCTTCAGCAACCAGGCAGATTTTAATTGAACTTCCGCTCGAAATCAACTCCACACTGCCGTGTTTCTTCTTCAAATCTGCAATATATGATTCCGTTTCAGGCGACAGGTGCGAACGGGAAGCAACCACGATCAGATGATCGTGCACCTCCTTCAAAGGTATCTGTTCCGACTTCCCAATCAGTTGTTCCAATGCCACGCCGTCATCTTCCAAACTGACAATACCGGAACATTTATAAGCCCCTACACCTTCGATCCCGAAATAAAGTTCTTTTTTAACAGGCACATAAATAACACCGAATACAGGTACAGAGTTCTGCACCAAAGCGATATTTACCGTAAATTCTCCATTGCGCTTAATAAACTCCTTCGTTCCATCCAGCGGATCTACAATCCATAAAGTATCCCATCCTCGACGGATCTCACACCCTAAATGCTTCCCTTCTTCACTAAGAACAGGAAAAGGAGTATCGTTCAGAATAGCCACAATCGCTTCATGCGCTTTTCTGTCTGCTATAGTTAGCGGAGAGTTGTCAGCTTTCCTCTCTATTTCAAAGTCCGATGCCGGATCATTATAAATAGAAAGAATCTTTTCACCTGCTTTTAGAGCCGCGTCGATAGCAGCCATTACATATTTTTGTTCCATTCAATCTCTAAATTAATGCCCTATTCACATTCAGGCAAAACATCCTCCAAATTAAGAGTTGACAAAAGTAAAAACTTTCTTTGCTATAAAAGTTTCCCCACTATCATTTATAACTTCTTTTAGTAGAAAGATAAAAATATCTAAACGAAAAAGCCACTCATTTTCAATAAAAAAGCAGTAACTTCCCAGTTACCGCCTTCTTATTCGGAAAAAAACGTTCGTTCTTTCCAATATATATTACCAAAAAGAAATCAATATACACGATACAGCAACCAAGCACCCTGGAAATCCGAACGGTTCGGGTATTTAGCCTTGAATGCATCGCGAGCTTCAGCAGCAGCAGTCTTGTCAGCAAAAGAGTTCACAATCACACGATACATTGCCTTATCAGCATTAAATGCAATCGTAGAGTGATATCCCTGTCCGTCCAACCAATCTTTCAGGCCTTCAGCATTCGCTTTCACACCAAAGCTACCTGCTACAACGCTATAATCTTTCAATCCTTCGTTACCGGAAACCACTGTAACCTTTTCCTGACGAACGCCGGATGTATCTGCCACTTTAGTAGTTGTCACAGGAGCTGCAACCACCGGAGTAACCTCTACCGGAGCTTCCACCTGCGGTTCTGCCAATTCTTGCTGTTTTGCTTTTTCGTAAGCTTTCTTATAGGCACTTTCGCTGGATTTACAAGATGCAAATGCTAGCACCAAGCATACTCCCATTCCTAATACGACTAATTTTTTCATAATCCTATACTCTGTTTTAATTAATAATTCAATATTCTCGTCTATTATATTTAGTTTCGGGCAACAAAATAATAGAAATTTTATCATCCGGCAAAGAAATCCGTCAAAAAAACGTCTATTCCGGCTTCTTCTTATACGAAATAGTGCCTGTTGCCTGATAAGTAGGCATCAAAAGTACCTCCGCAATCTGAATATGTGCAGGAGCCGACGCGGCAAAATAAACCGTTTCTGCAATGTCATCTCCCGTCAACGGACGAATCCCTTTATAAAAATTATCGGCAGCTTCCTTATCTCCCCGATAACGCACCACTGTAAAGTTTGTCTCCACCATTCCCGGTTTGACATTCGTCACTCTCAATGGAGTATCCACCAGATCAATCCGGAGTCCGTCCGAAAGAGCCTTCACGGCAGCTTTCGTTGCGCAATACACACTTCCGCCCGGATAAGCGGCATCCCCCGCAATAGATCCTATATTAATAATATGTCCGCGTCCGCGTTCCACCATACCGGGCACCACCAAACGCGTCATAGCCAACAGTCCCCTTATATTCGTATCGATCATGATATCCCATTCATCCAGGCTACCCTCGAATTCCTTATCCACACCGATCACCAGTCCGGCGTTGTTCACCAACACATCAATCGCCTTCCATTCTTCGGGTAATGATTCCAAAGAGGCGGCAGCCAATTTCCGGTCGCGCACATCAAAAGGCAATATATAAACCCGGACACCATACGCCCCTTCCAGTTCAGCTTTCAGTTCTTCCAGTTTCGATACGGTACGGGCATTCAGAATCAGATTCCATCCCTCCCTCGCAAATTTACGGGCACAACCCTCACCAATTCCGCTACTGGCGCCGGTTATAAAAACAATCTTAGCTTCCATTATGTTTTGATTTACAATATTCGAAAACAAAAGTACGCCTTAACCTTCAAAGGTTAGCTACGAAAGTCAGTTAAATAAGATTAAACCATAAAAGAAAAAAAGAATTATAAAACGTAGCAAAAAATTTCAGTTTTCACGAACAACCTTTCCATAAAAATGTTATATTTGTTGTATCATAATCATTTTAAACATTATACATTATGAAAGGATTGAATGTTTTAGCAGCTTTTCTGGGTGGTGCAGCCGTAGGCGCAGCCCTTGGTATTTTATTTGCTCCTGAAAAAGGAGAAGACACCCGTCACAAAATCGCAGAGATTCTTCGTAAAAAGGGAATCAAGCTGAATCGCAGCGAAATGGAAACTCTCGTTGATGAGATCGCTGCCGAGATGAAGGGAGAAATAGCAGAATAAGTGAGTAACCAAAGACTAAAAACAGAGCGACCATGTTTGCAGACGATAAAAGTATTGAGAATTTTCAGCAGTTGTTTTTCGAGTTCAAGAAATATCTGGAGCTTCAAAAAGAATATACCAAATTAGAATTGACGGAGAAGTTAACCATACTTTTTTCCACGTTAATTATGATATTAGTACTTATTATCCTTGGCATGGTTGCCCTGTTTTATCTGCTTTTTGCTCTTGCTTATATATTGGAGCCTTTAGTGGGCGGTCTGATGTCGAGTTTCGCCATCATAGCAGGCATCAATGTTGTTCTCATCGCCCTGGTTATTATTTTCCGCAAGCAGCTCATCATTTCTCCGATGGTGAACTTCCTCGCTAATTTATTTTTAACTGATTCAAATAAATAAATTATGAATGCGCAGACCCCGCAGAAATTTACATTAGAAGAGATTGCCGAACGTAAAAAGAAGCTTTTAAATGAAATCCATGCTCAAAAAAAAGCCATGACAGCTACTACACGCGAAATATTTGCCCCACTTGCTCCGGCAACCAACAAGGCGGATGCACTCATGCGTTCGTTCAATACCGGTATGGCTGTATTTGATGGCGTAGTGATGGGAATCAAGATTATGCGGAAGATACGGGCGTATTTTAGGAATTTGAGATAAAACAAGGGACTTCACTGTACCCTACTTAAAAGTCTACAAATCCTCCATTTTAGAAATAAACATTACAGTTTTATCAATAAGAGGAAGAATTTCTTCTTCTGTTGCGTCATCCAAGTTCAAAAAAAGGATAAGAAATATAATCATGGTCATCTAATTCAACTTTATCTTTATTCAGTAAAATAAGAATATCCCAATCCGAATCCTCCCTAGCATCTCCACGAGCCTGTGGTCCGAATAAAATAACTTTAGCGCCAGATAGCATTGTCTTAGCTATTGTTTCTTTGATCAATCGTAATATCTCTTCTTTTCGCATATTGAATACAATAAATAGTATCTTTAAAAGATAGTAAGTAAATCCGAAAATATATAATCAAATCTGATTATTTTTAATCAATAAACATACTATTAAAAAGCAATATATCAACGATCTTCACAGACAGTTGATATATTTAGAATACATATCAGCATTTTGCCAATATGAGGGGACAGATCAGGAATATACCGCTGCATTTTTCCCAACCTGCAAAATGTAGGGGATTCATGTGTGTAGCATGAAGTTAGGGACCTACATATTTCGTTATATTATAAGCTAATAATCTTCAGGAGTTTATTTTTAGAAAGTAGCTAGTTGATCTGCACAAATCAGCTATCAATTCATTAAATTACCATTATCCTTTCAATAACGCCAACACAAATTGTGGTACTTTCCATGCCATCTTCTCTAATTTAGTCAGAGTAGGCCATAGACCGTGAGAGGAATACACTCTAATGTCTTCTCCCCACATTTTCTTACGCTTAGCACTATCGGTAGATAGTCCGCCCATGCGCATACGTACAACATACTCTTTCAAATAAGTAACAGAAAGTCCGCCCGTCATCAGATAACGCACCAACAGTTCACTATCCGCAGCAATCTTATAACTTTCGTTATAAAGACCCAGTCTCATCATTACCTCGCGGCGAATATAACAAGTAGGATGTAATGGAAGCCAGCCATGACGTACCTTCCATAAACGATAATCACCGCCAATCCAGTTACGTACTACCTTGTCTGTATTATCAGGATTCACAAAAAGTCCATCACCATACAGAAAATCTGCTCGAGTAGTTTTCATGTGTTCCACAATGCGGCTTATGACCCCATTATCATAGAAGAAATCATCCGAATGTAGTAATCCGATTACATCACCTGTAGCCACACGAATTCCCTTATTAATGGCTTCATACATTCCATGATCAGGCTCCGAGATAATAGTTGAGATACGACCTTCATATTCTCTAATAATCTCTAACGAACCATCTGTACTCGCCCCATCTACAACAATAAACTCTATGGCATTATAGTCCTGTGCCAATACGCTCTCTATGGCATCACGAATCGTCGCCGCACGATTAAAGCACGACGTTATTATAGACACTTTCATAAGATTCTATTTTGAACTCGCTAATTATTGTCATCTCGGAAACCACTCCTGCAGTTTCTTCTCAATCAGTTTCTGTGCGTTTCCTTTCCCTATTTGCTTAAACTCAAAAGTTTTTGCCTGTTCCATTTTTGCGGCAAGATCCCTCTCGTCAAATACCCCTAGTACACAGCCCAAAGTATCCAATTTCCTAATTAATTGAAATTGGTCATGGATATGCTCTACCTTGTCATATCTTGGTATCACAACTATTCTTTTCCTCAATTCCATCGCTTCCGATATTGCTCCCCAGCCACCTTGAAGTATTAATATATCAGCTCTAGAAATATAACCCTTCATCTGCTCCTTTGTACAAAATTTAAAAGCTTTCGCATGTTTGTAGGGATAATCTGTATACCCAGTTTGTACTATCACCTCTTCCTTAGTTATAGCTGCCCATTCATCCACGGCTTTTGCCATACGATTGAAGGCTATGTTCATTGTACCTAAACTAGCAAAAATCATAAAACACCACAACAAATTGAATTAGGAAATAATTGCCGCATCTCTTCCCATTGGACCAAAAATAGATCACTATACCGTTCTATCCATACGGGAGTTTTAGAAGCATGTGTCACATCAGCAGCCGAATTAACAAATATTACTTTTGTCCCCAATAGTTTTTTTGCGAAAAAAACCGTAGGTACAGTCACACCAGCTCCTGTAGTAATGATTACATCTGGGCGTTTCACCAGCACCCAGAATATTGCTTGCAAACAGTTCACTATCAGTGTCCATTTCTTTGCTGGTTGAAAATTCACTAAAAATACATGTTCCTTGTCTGCCATAAAAGCTTTAGTTGATGTCGTTTTTAAGGTAAGCCAATAGCAATCCCATTGCTCTGGAATAGCGCCAATAGCCAATTGTAGCTCACGTAAATGCCCGCCTGCCGAACAGGCTAAACAGATTTTAGGAGATTTACGCAACATAAGAGCCACCATAATAATGATTATTCACCATAAATCTTTCTTTCTTTTATAAATCTTGCAGGATTACCTGCATAAATGCCAAAATCAGTAGTATTTTGGGTGAGTACTGCGCCAGCACCAACAACCGAATATCGACAAAGATGTAATCCTGGCAGAATTATGGCTCTTGCTCCAATAAACACATCATTGTCAATAACCACATCACCTACAACCAAAGGTAATTTATTATCAGATAAGTCATGGGATCCATTACAGATATAAGCATACTGTGCTATGGTTACTCTTTCTTTTATAATAACAGGTCCCAAATTATATATTTCGCTTCGAGTCGCTATACAAGACCTATCTCCTACGGTTAAAAGCCATGGGGCATATATACGGGCAGTAGGTGCAATAAAAGGATGACCACTAATATGTGCACCAAACAGTTTCAATAGAAATATATGCCACCGATAAAAAGGTTTTGGCAACCACCTTACAAAAAGTGTCCAAACCACTTCCCATATACGAATCATGATTGCTTCTTTCTTTGGCCATGGGCTAGAATACGCATCACGTTGGTTCTTATTTTTACGATAAAGCTCACTCACCACCTAATACTTTTTTAAAAATACTCATATACATATCAGACACTCTACTCACACTAAAACCTGCAGACTTTTTAATTGCTTTCGCTGACATTTCTGAATACATTTTTTCATCCGATAATAAGCGCATTAAACAATTAGCTAACAATTCATCACATCGTACATCAGTATGATCAAAGACCAATCCGTTCTCATTATCCACTATAAAGTCCTTAAAACAATCTAAATTCGAAACAATAGGAACCAACCCTAAGCCCATTGCCTCAAGAGGGGCTACACCGAATGTCTCACCTAATCCAGCTATAGAAGGATAGCAAAAAATATCACCTTTACGTATTTCTTTTGCCAACAAACTAGGTGAGAAAATAGGTTCCACCCATGTTATCCTGTATCCTCTTACTAAAGATTCTAAATAATCTACATAGTCTTCACCACTACCTCCGTCTTCTATTTTCGTTGCACCAATTATTCGTAATCCAACAGATACCCCCACCTCATGGAGTCTTGTCACTGCTTTTACTAATATATCCAGTCCCTTTTCTCTATGTACTCTGCCAGAATAAACCACTTCCGGACTATCTGAAAGAGTTTTTACCATGTGTTCATTACAGAATATATGAGTATCAATCGGATTGGGTATGACACAAGCCCTAGATTTCATACTCGGACTCTGCTCTATTAATGCATTGTAAACTGCAGTTGACACACATGCCAAACTACTCATAGCAAAATACGCCCCCATCTGTTTCTTCGGAAATCGTGCCACATTATATAAAGCCCTACGATACTTCCATTTAAATAATAGACAAAGAATAGGGCTCCATATTGAATTAAGCACAAGCATATCACATTTAGGCATTTTACTTAATGCCTTTATTGAAAAAACAAAATCCAGAACAAAGTCTTTTACCCAAGATCCAGTTCTTTCATAGCCATGCAGAAGAAGACTATCATCCATAGAACTCTCTTTTAGTGGCTTCTTAGATATAAAGATGACTTGATGTCCCTTATTTCTCATATCTGTACCGATAGAGTACCATAATTTTTCCACTGCTCCAATAGCATATGGGGGTAGACAGCCAAAAGGCCCTGTTATTATATTTACTTTCATGTCAGCTCAATTATATTATGCAGCATCAAGCTAACTGATTATATAAAATAAGAGACAAGGGTGTCCTGTTGATATTTATTAACATCCTTTTCTTTATAAACTTTGCCGGATTCCCCCCCAACCACAGTCCATGATTCAACATCTTTAATCACTACTGCACGTGCTGCACATACAGCACCTTCTCCTGCAGTCACTCCTTGTCCCACAAAAGCTTCGGCACACACCCAAGCCCTATCTTCAATCACTATCGAAGCATTGGTCTGATGATAACGTGAGTCGGTAATGTCATGTCCTGAAGTGCAAAGGAAAGCCCGCTGACTGACCGTAGCATTACGCCCAATCCGAATGGGTACTGTATTGTAGCAATCTACTCCCTCGGCCAAACAGGGGTAATCATCCATTGCCAGCAACCAAGATTGGAACACTTTAGCAATAGCATACACTGCAGCCGTAGATGCAATCTTTGCCCAAAAAGCACGAAGCAGCATACGTTTCCATCCCATTGCCATAGAGCGGGGAAACGGACGGGCAAGACAAGTCCAAACCATACTCCATATCAATCTGCGAAACTTATTCCTCTTCGAATATAGAGTTTTAAATCCCATCAACTCCTTTTTCATAAAATTGATTTATACATTTCCACAAACTCCTCTGCCACCTTACGTGCTGAATACTTCTCCTCTACCAGTTTACGACCATTACGTCCCATCTTCTCCAACTCATTTTCAGTAAGCGATAAAAAGTTACGAAGTGCTTGTACGGTTGCCTCTGTACCAACTTTCGTCCACCAGCCACACCGTCGACTCTCTAACTCACTCCATGGTGTACCCATTGTTGTTACCGCAGGTGTACCACTAGCTAATGCCTCTGCCACCACAATACCAAAATTCTCGCTATGTGTAGGTAATATAAAAAGATCCGCTTGACGGAATAATTCCCATTTACGATTACCATATACGCCACCTTCAAAGAAGACTAGTTTTGATATACCAAGACGTTCTGTTAATTGCTTTAACTCATTGACGTAGATAGCATCTCCTTCACCAGCAATACGTATCACATACCCCTCTATCTGTTCCCTCAATTGAGCAACTGCCTCAAGAAGAAAATTAACTCCCTTCTTCACATGTACACGACTCAAGAAAAGAATCTCCTTATTCCGCTTCCATGATGACTTCATCTCTATATTCTCTACATCAATACCGTTAGCAATGATCTTAATCCTATTGTTATAGCCCAACTTCAGTAAATTCTCCTTCTCGCTTTCTGCAGTAGCGTGCAATACATCCGCCTTCATCACTGCCGCCTTTTGATAAAACCACAGTGCCGGTAATTTACGAGTCCAATAATGACGCGCCATAATCCACGGCTCTAACATACCATGAGGTGTTAGCACCACTTTATACCCCAATGCCTGTGCCCACTTTTGTATAAAGGCACAAGCAGGCATCCAACAACAGTTTACATGCACCACGTCAGGCTGTAATTGAGTTAACAATATTCTCCACTGTCGTTTCATCCCCATGAAGTTTCTAAATTCAGGAATGAAATACACCGTACAATTATCTATTACTACAGGATTCTCACTAGCATGGCTCACTACATAGAGTTCTACCAACCGTGTCAATTCTTTAGTCAATAACTGCATATAGGCAGTTGTACCACCTGAAGAACGGTCTAGACTAGGAATATAATGTATTACTTTCATAAGCGTTTATTTATAAATTTTGGACTATATAGTTCGCCACTGCTTTACCCGAGATGTAGTTTTTGCTCCATGTAATACGCTCATTTACCGTCTCCCTTATCCAATCTTTTTTTGCAATACAAACATCAGCCACGTTGCTTAAACTCTGTGCCTCTTCTAAAGTAAATATCATACCCTGTTGCTTATCTTTTAATAGATACGAAGCCCCACAATGATTACTTGTTATCACATATAGTCCAAGTATCAACGCCTCATTCACAACAGCTCCCCACCCATCATGCTTCGAAGGCAAAATCAGTACGTCATATTGTTGCATAATATCCGAGATCCTCTCCATCGGTTGCATACCATAAAGCACTACTTCTGTATTAGCCTGCATACTCATCTCCTCAATTTGTGCTCGCTTCTCACCGTCACCTACAATACCAAGCTCTAAATCAGTCTTTTGACACAACACTTGAAACATCTCCACCACATTCTTTCTATCTGACAAACTACCCACATAGAGTACCTTAAGCTTCTCTGAAGTCGGTATAGGATATATACGTTCTCTCCACTCTGTACAATATACAAAAGGTAATACTTTCCATTTTTTACTCCAAAAGCGATAATAAGGCACAAATTCATCGCCCATCACCAATAAATAGTCAAAATACTTTACGTATCGCCAATCTTTCAATGCAAATCTTAGTTTATGCAACCATAGTGGATGATTATAGAGTAATGGTGGCTCGGTTATTACTCCTCGCTTAAAAGAATAATTGAATGAGAGTTTCATCCATGGCACAATTTCAGGAAAAGCATTGATACCAGAAAAAAAACAAAACGTTTCAATACCTTTGCATTCCTCATATAGTCTTTGCACTACTTTCATAGTAGGAGTAATCAAAAACTCTATACCTTTTGTCTCAAGCAATTTTGATGTCTTCCATCCCATCAGCTTTCGATCATCGTAATCCACACGAGGAGCTATCACCACTACCCTATCAACATCTGTAAAAACTGACAGTTCTTCGATAAAAGGTATCTGATGCGGACTAATACAATTTTGGAAAAAAAATAAGTTCATTTCAAAACAAGATTTTGCAAATAAAAAAGATCATAACAAATAAGCTATTAACACATGAACATCAACTGAATGAAGACAGAATGATATCAAATATTATAAACAGATTCAAGCCCGTCACAATCAATACAAAAGAACAATACACTATAAACAAAAGTATCCAAAGAAAACATTTTCATGATTCAAAATTTAATTTGTACTTCTTCACCATATCCGGATAACATATTATATGAGAAATTAGAAGCCAAAATACAAAACCTATATAATAACCGACAGTTAATAAATACCCCTCAAAACAAGAATGCAAACACAGAAAAAGTAAAGAAATAACAAACAATTGTAACCTTCGATCATGTCTAATATATTTAAAAACTCGAGTTACTTTCTTTAGAATGAATAACATTATTATTGCACCTAAGGCACCTAATTGAAATAATATAGACAACCATCCGCTACCACTCTCCAATCGACCTTTATGAAGTACGCCTCTATACCAAGCCGTTGCAAATCCACTTCCAATAAGAGGAGATTCATTTAATTTATCAAACCCCTCTCCAAAATGGGCAGAGCGAGAACCATATTTTTCACCTTTTCCTCCTTCAAACTTATTTTGTATTTGAGTTGAATGCTCAAGATATACAGGAATCGATATTGTTGCAAGAAATCCTATAACCAACAAATACAATATTATTTTTTTTACATTTCTTGCATTGTATACAATGTATAACACCATGGTTATCACGGATGCAAAAAGAGCAGTACGAGATGCAGCAACAACAGTGACATAAATAGACATTAACAAAATAGACAACACAATACATCTGAAACATTTATTTTGTAACTGAAATAGACACCACAACAAAATAACATTAGCTAATCCTGCAATAGGAGCTAACCACATAGGATGATAATAAATAGCCGAAAAAGAGAGGTCAATATGTACCCCCTCCTGTGCAAAGGCATTTATGCCTTTTAGATAGCAATACATAGCTATCATTGATACAACAGGAAAAAAGAATAAAATTACAGATAAAATTTTGCGTTCAAATAAGAATACTTTTTTAGATACATAAAATGGTGCACAAATAAGCATCATTCCAGTAAACATAAGAATGCGATAATCGATATATAAATTTGAAAATACAGAAATATAGCAAGCTAAAAGAAATAAGATATTTAGTTTTGAATATTTAATGGTAAAGGTTCCATATCTAATTTTGTAAAATGCCACATACCCAAATGCAATGAGTAATGTATATATACCAGGAAAAATAATTGAATTTGAACAAATAAGAAAAAAAGCCATTAAGGAAGGAAAACAATATTCCTTAATATCACGATTAATTATTACCAAGCTAAGACCCGACATATAATAAAATTTACTAGAAATTATGCACTCCTATATGGCTATAATATCCAATGGTTCTACAAACACACATTTTCACCCTTCAATAGAACTGGCTGGAATTTTTGAATATTAGCACAATATTCTTTATAATCATTATCTGAAACAGCAGAAATTCTAGCAGAAATCTCTGAAAGCGATGTCACGGTAATACCAATATTCTTCATCTCTACCAATTTCGCCATCGCCGAATCCTTCCATACTATTAATGGTAATCCAGCTAACACATATAACGAAAATTTATGAGGTGCAATAATTTTAAGATAGCTCCCCCATGTACCAGAGCAGGTTTCTGTGGAATCTCCGTCCCAAATAAGTCCCCAACTCCCTTCTAAGTGACCAATTATATCAGGCTTAAAAACTCCTTTATACTCATATTTATTCCTCATAGCATTATTTGAAGAACAAGAACCATATACTATAAGATCTAAATCTTTATTCTCAAAAACAAAATCACTAAAAAATACGCTCTTATCTATATTACCTGCGAAACAAACCTGCTTACTTAACTGACGTGCTTCTTTATCTGGGACTGCAATATAAGGGAAACAACCTAAATAATGATATTTAATGCCCGGTCTCAATCGCTGCTCAAAATAAGTTTGCATTTCAGGTGTATGCACAATTATTTCATCAAAATTTGACAAAACCTTATTCTCAAAGCCCGATAGCTCCCCTTTTTCTCTTACAGAATTAATATCATGCAACAATGTTATCAGATATTTTTTTTTCAAGAAAGGAAGAATAAAATAAAGCATTTTAGGATTTAAACTTGGATACTGAATCAACAATGTTGCACCATTAGGTAAATTGATAGCAAGACGAATCATTTTTAGGAATAAAACAACAATAAAAAGTAGCTTATTCTTATACCCTCTCAAAATGATAGGATATTCTTCATAACCATTTTGTAAAGCAATTTTATGTATATCTTGAGGAGCCTTAACACTTGCTCCACCACCTATTAAAGATTTACTAAGTTTATCATTTGTTATAGTTTTAATAATAAGTATGTATTTCTTCATTTTATAAACCTTGTGATTTAACTACTTCAAAAACCCTTTTCACAATAGGAGCCATATCATAATATTTGTATTCAGCCAATCGACCTCCAAAGATGATATCTTTTTCGTGAGCTGCTAATGCACGATATTTATCGGCTAAATCATTATTTAGAGTATCATTTACTGGATAATAGGGCTCCATGCCAGGTTTCCATTCTGTAGAATACTCTTTGCTAACTACAGTTTTCGGACAATCCAAAAGTTGCTGACCAAACATCTCAAAATGTTTATGCTCAATGATACGAGTATAGGGTACTCCTCGGTCAGTATAATTCACTACAGCATTACCTTGATAGTTAGCAGTATCATAGATCTCTGTTTCAAAAGATACGGTGCGATATTGCAAACGCCCCAAACGATAACCATAGAACTCATCTATCGCACCTGTATAAACAATCTTATCGGCAAGAGCTGTCAGTTCTTCACGATTCTCCCCAAAATCACAATTCAGACGACACTCTACACCATTCAATAGACCAGCAATCAGTTTATTATAGCCACCGATTGGAATTCCTTGATATTTGTCATTAAAATAGTTATTATCGAATACCATACGTACCGGCAATCTACGAATGATAAAAGCAGGCAATTCTGTACAAGATCGTCCCCATTGTTTTTCTGTATATCCCTTGATGAGTGTTTCATAAATATCTTTTCCAATAAGAAGCTGCGCCTGTTCTTCCAAATTTTCAGGTTCACGACCATTAAGAGCAACTTTTGCTTCCGTCCGCTGTTCCTCCAATTTAGCTTCAGCTTCAAGAGGGGTTGTCACGCCCCACATCTGATAGAAGGTATTCATATTAAAGGGAAGATTATAAAGTTTGCCTTTATAATTAGCCACCGGTGAATTGGTATATCGGTTAAACTCCACTATAGAGTTGACAAAATCCCACACTTCTTTGTTTGAAGTATGAAAGATATGCGCTCCATATTGGTGAACATTTATCCCTTCTATATTTTCACAATAAAGATTGCCACCCAGCTGTGGACGCTTATCAATGACCAAACATTTCTTACCTTGTCGTTTAGCCATACAGGCAAAGGTGGATCCAAAAAGTCCGGAACCCACTATCAAATAATCATATTGTTTCATAATATGTTAGTTTTTTCTATTCTGATTTTTTCACAGATATTTTTTATCTTTCTATGAATTTATATCGCTGTTTACGTTGTAGTTCTCTGATTGCACATCTCACCCTTTCCGGCAGTTTTTTTCCTAAACGCATGAAGAAAGGCACTTTTACTTTAGGTATACATTTATATGGTGATGGAAGGCTGTTCAATTCAGCTTCACGCGCTTCAACTTTCTTAATCATTTGTTGTACAGAAATGTCTATCTCACGCATTGATTCATCCTGCTTCCACAAATCATGCAATATTTTACCATATCGATTCAGAATATCCATCTTATCAAGCCCCTCTCGTTGAGGTCCAAAAGCGAAATGAGCAATCAGAGCATCGCCATTAAAACAGTTAGCCTTACCTAATTGAGTTGGTTTGATACAACTCAAAAACTCTTCATCATCTCCTGGCACTTCACCTTTAAATTCAGCCATTTCATTACCAAACCATAAAACACAGTTGATTGAAAAACGAGCCATCCCCATAGGATGCTTACCAACATACAGCTCTTGATATTTACCGGCAATAAGATATTTCTCCATGAACCAATCGTGCAAATCTGCCGCAAACCAGCCATCAAAGCAGATAGTTCTCTCCCCACAGATACTCATATAATACTTATCCAACTTGATTTTATTATGCACCTGTAAAAGATAAGTAGACAAAGCGTTATTGATTACGAGCGGTGATACTAAAAAATACTCTGGATTATCCACACGAAACTTCACCATCTTCTCAAACAGTTCGGGTTCAAACCATACCACATCATCATCAAGTTTCATGTAAATAGTATCTTTGTCGCAGCAATCACGATAAAATGCATTAATGCTCGCAATGCCATTAACGACTCCGTCCGGTTGCCACACCAAATTAACTTTCGGATATTTCTGCGCAAGCTTTTTAAAGAACTCAATATCCACCATATTGCGAGTATTAACCCATATATCATACCGATCCACAATATCAGCATTCAAAATGGGAGGAACCAAATATTGCATATAACGGCGGCGACCTGCAGCCGTATTCACTACAACTTTATAATTTTGATACATATCATCTGAATTTTAGGATTAAATTACGTAAGAGGCACATCATAAGTACACCTACAGGACTCGAGAACTGCATCAGTATTTTTCTCCTGCCTAGATACTTCTTGAATTCAGTCTTGAAACCAAACGTCTCGATTTCCCTCAAAAGTATGCGTATATATTGTAATCTTTGCTTTATGCCACGGCTGCTATCAACCGCATGAAGCATGTTATTATAGTATTCAAGAATTGTATATTGAGTAAGTTCATCACTTTGAGGAAGTATGTCACTTCGCCTCTTCAATTCACGAGCTACTTCAACCACCACCTCCGGTGCAGTATATTTTCCGCCTAAATGTTCCCCCGGATGATGCACATAATTATAAGGAGCCTGCTCAATCACTCCTACAGATTTTGCTTTACCCAGACAATCAAGGGCAAAGAGGCAATCCTCAAAATAGTGGATATTTGTTAAAAATCGATGTTCCTGATTTTCAATAGAATTAAAAATTTTGTTGATAACCGAAAACATCAGATAGTTTTTCTTCATATCTAAATACAATTGCGCCAATGATTCAGCATCATCACAACGACATTGTTTCAACCTATGCCCATCGCTACTATTAAGAGGATAATCCTTATAACCAAATAAATATACGTCTGAAGGAGTTTGACGATGCAACCTTAACACCTCTTTATAGAAACCGGGATCAATAAAATCATCCGAGTCTATAAAAGTAAAGTATTCACCTTGAACATGTTCAATACCATAATTACGCGCATTGCCTACTCCTCCATTGGGAATATGAAAGGCATGAATCCAACTATACTTCGATGCATATTCATCACATATTGCCCCCGATGCATCTTTGCTGCCGTCATCCACCAACAGCAATTCTATTTCATCACCCATATCTTGGGCTATGACACTATCAATACAACGATGCAAATAAGGTTCTACGTTGTATACAGGAATAATAACTGAAAGAAACATATTTAATTAAAGTGAACGATGTTTTATCCCTTTACCGCCCAGTACAGGAATGTATTTATTGATTAGTGGTATCATTATCAAACAGCAGGAAAATACAAAAATAAACTGAACTAACTTACCGATAGCAAACGACGGTATCAATGGACGCAAAAAATAATCAGCTAATGATATAAATATACCCTGAACAGACATAATTATCAATGTATTTCTACCTATATATATCAATACATTTCCTAATTTAGGCATTCTTTTGAGAGAAAAAACCGAGAACGAAGCTACGCCGACAATAGCACTGAAACAAGCAAGAACCATCCCTATTTCAAAATAGTTCAAAATTTCCTGATTATGTTTTAACGCATCAGTTCTCACATATACATAAGCCAAAACACACCCCAACAAACCCAACAAACAATATTTCCACCAAGGCATCCAATTGCTATTCATCAAAAACCTCTCAACAATAGCATATTTTCTCAATGAATTTCCTATTAGATAGAACAAAAGACACATTGGAATTTGAATAAGCCTATATGTTAAAGGGAATTCCCGAAAACGAAAGTAAGCAGCCAAGACCACGCACAGCAATATGACAAATATTTTTACCCCCCTAAAGCGAGCCACGTTATACCCTAGAACTTCTACTATAAATAATATTGGAAGAAACCAAAGTGCGCCGGGAAGCAATGTCTTCAGTTCATAATATCTCCCTTCACAAATATATTCCGGAGAAACTACAAGACTAACCACCGTATATAGAACACAAGGAACGAGAAGTGTCCAAACCCTACTTACAGCAAACGGTAACAATTGAGGATGCTTTGCTATATTGAAGCAGTATCCTGATAGCATGAAAAAAAGAGGCATGTGAAATGCATATATCCATGGACGGATATATAGTTGATTCCCAATCATGTGACCAACTACCACAAGGATAATACCTATTCCTTTTAAAATATCAAGTGAATCTATACGCATAATAAAAATACAAATTATTTCAAAGTTCCTCTAGTTTTGCCGCCTCTCAAATGTAATCTGAAAAGTATGTTTTTGATTATTTCTTTCATATACTGCACAGCATACGCCATTGATGAGGAAGGCATCCAACGCCAACTACCGGCACAGCAATGTATTGCAACGGCTTTCTCTGTTATAAGCTCCATATTACTTGCAAACAAACTTGACGAATAAATTTTTAATCCACTCTTCAAATCCTGTTCTTCATCCTTAAATTTGAAACCATAATCAATCGCAATATTTGCAAAAATAAAAGGAGAAATAATTTTATTGTTCAATGAACCATCCTGCAATATAAAATGCTTATCATGATAATAGTTCATACAATCCCTCATAAAAGGATGTCCTTTTTCCGCACCAAGAATAGCTGCCTGAATCTGAATTCCGTCAATATATTGAATATCTTTTCTTTTGTTACCTTCCGCATCAACCTGCCCTTCAGCATAAATTTTCTCCACTAAGTCCGGATAACACTCTACCGCACTGAATGCCCTGTTAGCAAGACAAAAATCTAAACTATTCCTGACAAAAACATCTGAATCCAGATATATTCCCCCTTCCGTATAAAGTGCATATACACGAATATAATCACAAGCAAATGCCCATTTTCGCATCTTACATGCTTCTGCTACAAAAGGGATGGAATAAATATCAAAATTGTGTGTATCCCATTTCTTTATTTTATAATCAGGAAGCTTTCTCTTCCAACTTTTAATGCAACGTTTGAGCTCTGCAGGCATCGGGTCGTTACTCAACCAACAATAATGTATTATTTTAGGTATCATATTAGAATATTAAAAAAAACGTCCATAGACCACTTTGCCCAGCCAATGACTCTTTTTTATTGTTTTTCCTATAACGATTGAAGCATAAGCAATACTTAATGATAGCAATATAAGCAATACACCTTCAATAAAATAGTTCCCTGTAGAACTTATCCATTTACCCAATAAGGGGAGAGAAATCATTTGAAGTAAAAAGTAATGATAAATATAAATATCCAGCGTGTTCCTACCTATCAAACCTAATTGCCTATCAAATACCGTATGTTTGTTCTCTCTCCAGCCAAATAGACAGAACAAAGACATAATAGCACAGAACGACATAATCAAGGGAATAAAATGCATCTTTAAACCGTTATCAAGTGACAGTTTAATTGACACATAACTTAATAAAGAAACAGAGAAAATCCAATTTCGTCGCATTATTTCTTTTGTAAGATCCCACTTTCTAAACAAATATCCCAATATAAAAAAAGGCCAAAGATTATAACATGAATTAAGGCTAAGAATATTCGTTATATTTTTAGATAAAACGTATCTACTTAATAAAAACAGTACAATCCAAACACCTAATGCCAATCCTGCATCAATAAGAATCTTAATTACAAGTTTATCACATTTCAGCTTTAGCCTAAAAGGAGTCAATAGCAAATAAAAGAAAGCAAGAACAAACAAATACCAATACCCTAGTTTCATATCATCTGTGACAAAATACATAAAACTACGACTAGTGACATAACACAAGAAACCGCCAATAGTTATAGCAGGCATCAGCAAAGCAATTATCTTTTTTGTTAATTTTAACAAATGGGGGGGGGTAAAAATCACATATCCAGATAAAAAAATAAAAAGTGGAACATGAAAACTGTATATATATCCCCACACAGGATCGTCACTAAGATGAAACACAAAATATATAATATGCCCCATAACAACAGCCAAAATAGCCAACCCTTTCAAACGATCAATGTATTCAATTCTTGAACTCATTTTCTTTTTAATAACTTGGTTTTAATAGTATTTTGTATTCTCTTACGTATGTCATCATCCAAACCCAAAAACCAAACAGTCAAAGCTACGCAAACTACGCCGCTTATTGAGAGGATAAAAAAATCCAAATATGGCGTGTGAAACAATGTATTTCTAAATATATATAACAGTAATGGTATAGGCACAGAAACAACAGTTACTATGATACAAGATTTAAATAAAACAAAAATATCTGTCCACGTATATCCCATAATTTTCACCAGTAGGAAAGGCTTTATAAAAATAGCGAGTATCAGAGATGAAAATAACATGACCCAGGACAATGAAACTGGAGAATAACCTAACTTGAACAAAACATAGATGACAGGAAAGGATAAATAGCCGACACAAATGGAACATATAGTAGTTTCCTTTATCTGACCTTTTGCTGTAAACGCACTGTAAAACGATTGGTCAAACACTCCAAAAAGCGTAGTAACAATTGCGAATTGCAGAAATACAACAGAATAATCAGGTATTTGTCCCAGCCAAAGATATAATAATTGCTTTGCAACTAAAAAGACTGGAAATGCTAATATCAACATTAAAAAATATGAATATTTTGTTGATATTAGCAATAAATGCTTACTGCCATCAAAATCATTTGCCGAAAACCTCTTAACGATCTGCGGATTTGCTGCTGTTCGGAAATTGTTAACAAATGAATTAGCTGTCATAGAAACAATATTGGCCACTGAACGTCCTGTCACTATGTCCGAATTAAAAAACATATTAAGAAGAATAGTAGTACCTTGAGCATTTAATGAAATAGAAGTGTTTTCTACCAAATTCCACGATGAAAAGCCGAGTACTTTCTTTATAATAGACTTGTCAAAAGAGAAATGGTAATGAGATTCCTCATAATGACGAATACAGTAATAACGATAAAAAAAAGTAATACCACATTGAACCACAAAAAGCAATGAAGCGTAAAGCATTAATTTATCCCAATCGGAAACCATGAGTATATATACAAGCAGTAATTTCAATATAGCTTCAATAATGCTCGTATAAGCATATATATTCATTTTCTCATGTCCAATAATCACAGCGGTATATGGCACCTGCGTAATACCGACAATAGACATTAATATAGATAAATGATATGTAAATACAGCAGCGGAAAATCGTTCCGGGGGAATGACTAATTTATTATATAAAAACCATAATCCGATAGTTTCTGCCAATAAAGCAACGACCACGCCGAATAATAGATGTACAGTCAATAAAGAGGAAAAAGTATCACTTAGCTTTCCCTTATCTCTCCTCCCCATTTCAAATGTAATAAATCGCGATGAACCGGATGCCAATGAACCATTAATAATATAACTTAATAAACCTGCTACTCCACCCACTGTTTGATAAATACCATAATCATTGACACCCAATGTTTGGAGAATAATTCGTGATGTATATAATGATACGACTATTGTACACAACATTCTAAAATATAAGAATATTGTATTCTTTGCGATTCTATCGTTTCCTGACATTAAGGTAAAATTTTGTTTTTATCTATAAACGGACAGACAGACAACAATTTTTGAGCATCAAAAGTAATAGGAGAATAACTATCTTTATATTGAAGCAAATCCGATAAATCCAAACGTGATCGTATGACTAGTGGTCCATCGATCGGCCTTTTCACAGAAGCGAAATAATCCAAATATTTAAAACTTCCATCAAAGGTTTCATCAGAGAATTTAATCCAAACATTGGGAATATGATACGCATCAGACAGAATCAGACCATGCAATGAGCTAGATATAATCATTTCACATTCTACGATCTCTTTTATCACTTGCCTCCAATCCTTATAATGTTTAATATCAATCTGTCTCGCCTTGTTTCTTTCTCTTTCAATAAATTCCTTTATAATAGAATTACCTAGATCATTTTTATGTAAAATCACCCCTATTAGATATTTTTTATTTACAAATGGGGGGGGTAAATCTTAGGTAACAATAAAGCGGGATCTCCATATATCTCCGGGCACTCCACCCCTTGTGAGATCAAGTATTTGCGTGTAAGCGGCCCCCTAACAGCCAATACCTTACGAGGAATAGCTGGCAAAGGATTATCCGGTTCCCGCATTCCGCTCCCCCAAATGATACTATCTTTATTTGTCATCCAACCTATTATCGAACCTATAACCATAAAATTAGGCTGCTTCCGTAGATTGAAAAAATCCCAATAATTCAATATACGTTTATGACTCAATTCTTTTATAAGATAATAGTTTATGTCATCACCTATATTACTATGAAACACTTTATTACACAACAAATTCATAGACACATTAAGTACAATCTCATCTGCTCTTTTATGCAAAAGCATATAACCTGTATTTACAATAAGCCTAAATAATCTTATGATTCTACCTTTTATGCGTAATTGTTTAATTCTCATATTATATAATTCATTTGTCTTCTCCAAAATCACATTCGTCTATTCTTCTGTCCTTTCTCCCTTACCACCATGGTGTGTCTCCCCATAGCCATAACCATAGCCATAACGCTTACCATAGCCATAATATTTGCCATACTTACCGTAACCGTAATAATAGCCGTACTTTTTCTTCTGAAGATCAAAACCATTGATTACAGTACAAAGATTAGGCAACTTATTACTATCAGCCAATTCATTAATCAAGGTAAACTCTGCTTTCCGAGTATAGTCTGCCCGACATACGTAAACTGACAAATCAGCCACACGACCTACGAGCAAAGTATCAGTTACCATACCAACCGGGGCAGTATCCAAAATTATATAATCAAAGTTCTTTTTCAATACCTCAATCGCTTTATCCAAACTATCACGAGCTAATAACTCTGTTGGATTAGGTGGTACAGTTCCTCCTGGAAGAATAAACAAATTCTTACTAACATCCGAAGGCTGAACGAAATCCATCAGATTCTTGTCCGGATTCGACAGATATTGAGTAATTCCCTGCTCTTTCCTCGGAATATTAAAAATTTTATTCAAACCGGGCTTGCGAATGTCAAGCCCCACAATCACTACTTTCTTTCCTAATAAAGAAAGACTTATTGCTAGATTGGAAGAAATAAAAGATTTACCTTCACCACTAACTGTCGAAGTCACTAAAATCACTTTCTGATCATTCTCAAGCATAAACTGAAGATTAGTACGGAGATTACGGAAAGTTTCACTCATTAAAGTATTCTGATTCTCAAACACAGCAATAGAACCATTTGCTTCTTCTGTCAACGGTACATCACCTACAATAGGCAGACTTGTTAACTTCTCTACATCACCACGCCCTTCTATTTTAAAATTAGTCAAACCAATTAAAAAAATAATACTAACAGGCAATCCCACTCCTACCACTAAAGCAATTAAGTAGATTATCCTAGGCTTAGGAGAAACTGGAGCACCTTCAGCTGCTGGCTCATCAATAATCTTCGCATTATTCGCAGTAGCGGCTAAAGTAATAGCATTCTCTTCACGTTTCTGCAAAAGCATCAGATAAAGCCCAGCCTTGATTTCCTGCTGACGTGCAATACTTACATACTGGCGCTCCTGTCCCGGAGCATCACTGATACGACGGGAAAAACGACTGGACTCACGATCCAGATCAGCCTTCACGATAAGCAAGCCTTGTAAAGTCCCATCAATAGCAGCTTTTACATTTGCTTTCATGGCACGAATACTTGTATCCAGATTTACAATCATCGGGTTGCTTTCCGTAGAAGTACGAAGTAAACGCTTACGTTCAATAATCAATTCATTATAACGATCTATTTGAGTAGTTAAACCATTATCGGATAAACCAATATTACTAGGTAATACTTCATACTCATTCGACGGATTATTGATATATTTATTAAGATCACGAACTAAATTAATTTGAGTTCCATTTTCTACACGTTTTCTTTCATATTCAGCATTTCCCGATACTGCTAATTGGGCATCACTACTGATATCCGTCAATCCTGCATTTCTTTTAAAAGCTTCCAGCTTATCCTCTGTAGTGCCAAGTTCCTCATCAATAATCTTAATACGTTCATTGATAAACTCTCTCGTCTTTTCGGCAACCTCATTTTTATCATTATTCGTATTCCGATTATACATTTCCATTAACTTATTAATAAAGTCCTGTCCCCGCTGTATATTCGTATTCATCAATGAAACAACTGCTACAGAAGTCGTTTTTGAGGTAGGTGCTATTTCCAATGCCCACTGATATCCTTTTGCCACCCCAAAAGGCTGACTAACTACAGCGCTGATATTTCGTACTGCACTTTGCCCTACTATCTTCCCATTTGATAAAGAATCTTTCAATGTAAACCCAAATGTACCTGCATCCGTAGGTAACACTGCTGGAAGTTTATCAAAATGCTTATTATATTCATTCAAGCCTATCTTTAGATTCACATCCAGACCACCCTCTGGAGATAACTTCATATCAACCAAAGCTACATTTGGCAATTTATCCGCCTCTTGTGCCGTCAAATTCACAATTACGGGAGAGGTTTTATACAGTTCCTTTTTAGGAAACTCATCCTCATCATAGTAAGTAATATAAAGTTCCAGATTATTAACGACCTCTTTCAGTATTGTTTTTGAGCGTAGCACTTCTATCTCATTATCAATACTCTGCGTAGAAGTAATCACCCCACCTAATCCCAAGCTTTCCAAATCTGCAGTATTTCCACCACCATTCTTTTTATCATTCTTTATCATGATAGATGCAGAGACCTGATACACAGGAGTTTGAAAATGCAAATACACCCAAGCGCCAATCAAACAAGCTAAAACCGAAGCAATAAACCAAGGCCAGTGAATGATATACTTAAAGAGAATTTCCTGATAATTTACTTTCTCTTCGTCTAATTCACTCATATTATTGTTATACGAATTCTCATTCTCTTTCATTACTAATTACTTATTTAATAAAATTACCAATATATTTGCAAGTGAAACCAAGATAGAAGTAGCAGAAAACCATAATCCCGTATTGGTTCCTATATCCGAATTCTTAGCCTTAGTCTTATTAGGTGTCACATAAATTATATCATTCTGCTGTAACTGATAATAAGGAGACAGTACCGTTTCAGCCTTATTCAAGTCCATAGTAATAATTTCCTGCTTGTTATCTTGCCCTGTCCTGATCAATTTCACATTATCACGCATACCATAAATAGTCAAATCACCTGCCATAGCGAGTGCTTCCAGCAAATTAATCTTCTCATTAGAGATCACAAAACTACCAGGCTTGGCAACCTCCCCCAATACCGAAATTCGGTAATTAACAATACGCACAGTTACAAGCGGTGCTTCTTTCAAATAAACCTTCAACTTATCTATAATCAGATTTTCTATCTCCAGTTTAGTCAATCCACCTACATGAATCTCACCCAATACTGGAAAGTTGATATTCCCCTGATTATCTACCAAATACTGCTGTAGAGCAGGTGATGCGTTTCCTTGTCCTACCATCTTTCCCTCCGTTCCACTAGCAGTACCCGAATTTACCAGATTGAAAGGTGCAGCCAGTTCCGGAGTAGAACAAGATACGGCAATCGTCAACAAATCCTTGGGCATAACCTTCACACCTGTCTGACGAACACTCTGTTCTGTATCATTCACAAAAGCCGTATCCTGCAAATAAGGCACTTTCTTATATGATTGGCAGGATACCAGCAAAAAAGCAAGTAACACACCCAAAGTCAATCGTTTCAGTTTTCTCATAACCACCTACTCATGTAATTTTACAACTATTGATTTAATTTTTACTCAATTTCCAATTCCTCACCTAATAAGCCTCTTTATCCCCACGGATTACATTATATACAGTCTTATACATGATATATAAGTCCAGAATGAACGTCCAATGCTCGATATACCAGATGTCACGTTGCACACGTCCTTCCATCTGCCAAAGTTCCTTCGTTTCTCCACGGAAACCTGTCACCTGTGCCCAGCCTGTAATACCCGGTTTAACAAAATGACGAACCATATATTTATTTATCAAATGAGAATATTCTTCTGTGTGCTTCAACATGTGCGGACGGGGACCCACTAAAGACATATCCCCTTTCAGTACATTAATAAATTGAGGAAGTTCATCCACATTCGTCTTACGAATCAAATCGCCAATTCGAGTTTTACGAGGATCATGTTCTGTAGCCTGCAATGTATCACATTGAGCATTCACCCGCATCGAACGAAACTTATAGCACCAAAATTCACGACCATCCTCCCCGCTTCGTTTCTGTTTGAAAAAAACAGGCCCAGGCGAACTTATCTTTATAGTCAGTCCCACAATGATATATATAATCGGGAAAAGGGTACAAAGGAACAGTAGCGAGCAAATAATATCAAAGCTACGTTTCACAATACGATTTTCCAATAACTCAAGTGGCTCACGACGGATAGAAAGTACCGGGACATTACCTAACATTTCAAAATACATTCTCCGTTTCAGATAGTTCCGGACATTGGGAACGCTGAAGAAGCGAATCAGATGATTCTCGCAATAGTTGATAATCGGCACAATTTCAGCACTACGGGCGGAAGGAAGACTACAATAGAGCTGGTCTACCTTTCCCGCATTACGGGTCAAATAATCAACAGCTTCGCACGGCTGCCCCAAATATGCAATATTCATAGGATAGCGTTCTGATGGGAAATCTTCAAAATACCCCAGTACACGATATCCTGATGTCGGATCATCCGTCATGGAATGATAAAGTTCCTGCATATTTTCATGGCTACCCACCAGTACTACCTTTCGGACATTTTCCCCACTTTTGCGATAAAACTCCAGAATAGATCGGAACGTCAGGCGATAAGAAATAATAACGATAATGAGAGCTACGTAAAATGCTCCCAGCTGACGCAGGTTAACACATTCAAAATGGAATATGTACGAAAGCCCCAGTACCATCAATACAAAAGGAATCATGTTCCGTGCCACCCGAAGCATTATTTGCTCCGGACGAACCACCGGACGGTGAAGGATCACGCCGGAACGGATGTTGCAAACCAGATAACATAAAGTCATCAAAGCCATGTTCTGGAGAAGAGACACGGAATACTCAAAAAGAGACCGGCTTTCCCAGATCGAAGTAAACACCCATAACAGCAAGTTCAATAAGATGATGTCCCCTAGAAGGACAAAAGATTTTAGGACTTTATTAAAACGTTGGACTTCCTGCATTACTTTATTCTTGATTTAGATTTTCATCCACATCCTCATTTTTCTCCCTATACTCAATATAAAGTTCTCCCCATTCTACCATTTTGGCTCGAAACTCTTCTTTTGTGAGATTGTCATAGTAATAGGAAAAAAGACGGGTAAAATCACTTAGACGTAAATCTCCCCAGATGTCATCTTGTAATAAGTGGGTTTTCCCATGTGGATTTCTTTACGCATAGCCTCTATTGACAAGTGAGCACGTTCAAACTGCTCTGCGATGAAATGGCCCAGTACGGGATGATTAAATTTTTTCATGTTTATAATTTTATTAGTTGTTAAATACATTGTATTATATGTTAATTTTATGCATATCCGTTCAGACATGTCTGAACGATATATTTAAAAGCTATTTCTACCTTCGCCCCGCGTTTTGAAAATTCAAGGCGATAATCAAAAAATATAAATGTTATGACAAACGATTTCAGAATGTCTTATTTCATGCCTCCCATTGCTCCCATCAAAAATGAACAGGGACGGATTGTTACTCCTGCAACACTGGTTCCCTCCTGCGAAGTCTCCGTAGAACAAGTTTTTCAAATGATAACCTGCAACGAGAATCTCAAAATTCTGACCGAGCAAGTACGCAATTCCGGAGATATACGGACAGCAAAAGCATCACTATTGCCATACGTGACTCCCTGTGGTACGTTCTCGCGTCGAAACAGCAAATGTTTCGTAGCTTCTTCACATCTGGTGGTGGTAGATATCGACCATCTCGACTCCTATCAGGAGGCAGTGGAAATGCGCAGCACATTGTTTAATGACCACCTTCTGCGTCCTGTACTCACGTTTATCAGTCCCAGCGGACAGGGTGTGAAAGCATTCGTACCCTACGATCATTTACCCATGGCTAACGACACAAACAGTATCATCGAAAATATGAAACTGGCAATGATGTTCACCGTGCTGCTTTATGGTACAGGGGCACCCGTTCCCTTCGGAGAAAAACGCAAAGGGGTAGACTTTTCCGGCAAGGACATTGTAAGGTCTTGCTTTCTTAGTCATGATCCGGGAGCATTGTTTAGAAACAGCAAATAATTAGATATTAAAACTATAAATTAAAATTATGAACGAAATTGAATCGTTATGCCGCCTCTGTGAAGCGGTTGAAACTGCAGGAGCGGATATTGCCCCTACGTATGCTGAATATGTACAACTGGCGTTCGCCATCGCAACGGATTGCGGAGAAGCGGGACGCGAGTTTTTCCATCGGTTGTGCCGGGTGTCTGCCAAGTACGAACGGGAACATGCCGAACGGATATTCTCTAACGCACTTACTACCCGGCATGGAGACGTCCATCTGGGCACTGCATTCCATCTTGCTGAAAGGGCGGGTGTAACTCTCTGCAAAGAGGAAATGATGAACCACCGGAAAAATGCAAAAAATGCAGGAAATGCACCGTCCAAAAATCTCACACACACGCACGTGTATAATAAGGTGGACAATGAGGAAACGGACGAGTCCGAAGAGCTGCAGGACGGGAGTGACCCGAAACAGCCATTGCCTTCTTTCACCGAAGCGGACTGGCCGAAAATCCTGTTGCTCATCATGAGTTATGCCACCAGCCCTACACAGCGCGATGTCATGCTGCTCGGAGCATTGACCGCCATAGGTGCCAGCATGGAGCGATATGTGAGATGTCCATACGCCGGCAAACTCCAGTCTCCTTGCCTGCAAAGTTTTATTGTAGCTCCTTCCGCCTCGGGTAAGGGAATTCTTTCGTTCATCCGTCTGCTTGTGGAACCCATTCATGACGAGATCCGCCAACAAGTAGCGGAAGAGGTCAAGGCATACAAGAAAGAGAAAGCCGCATACGATACCATGGGAAAGGAGCGCTGCAAAATGGAAGCTCCTCAAATGCCCAAGAATAAAATGTTCCTCATCTCGGGCAATAACACCGGAACGGGTATTCTGCAAAATATCATGGATGCCAACGGCACAGGACTTATCTGCGAAACCGAAGCGGATACCATTTCCGCTGCTATCGGTTCTGAATACGGACATTGGAGCGATACGCTCCGCAAAGCATTCGACCACGACCGCCTGTCGTACAACCGACGCACCGACCAGGAATACCGGGAAGTAAAGAAAAGCTATCTTTCCGTCCTGCTTTCCGGTACACCCGCGCAAGTAAAACCTCTTATTCCCTCGACAGAAAACGGACTTTTCTCGCGCCAGCTGTTTTATTATATGCACGGTATATGGACATGGATCAACCAGTTTGAAAGTGGCGAAAACGATCTGGAAGCCATCTTCACAAGCATAGGTCTGGAATGGAAAAAGCAACTGGACCTGATGAAAACACACGGACTTCATACGCTCCGGCTCACTGATGAACAAAAGCAAGAGTTCAATGCCCTCTTTGCCGATCTGTTTTTCCGTTCGGGACTTGCCAACGATAACGAAATGAGTAGTTCCATAGCCCGACTGGCTGTCAATACATGCCGTATCATGGCAGAAGTAGCTATGATACGTGCACTGGAATGTGACCAGCCTTATCAGTTCAAGGATTCTTCCGCCCCTCTGCTGACTCCTGACAAGGAGATTGCCGCCGATAATATCAAAGACGGCATTATCACCCGTTGGGATGTGACAATCACCGCTGAAGATTTCCATGCGGTGCTGGAGCTTGTAACTCCGCTCTATCGTCATGCCACACATATCTTGTCTTTTCTTCCTTCCACAGAGGTCAAACATAGAGCCAATGCCGACCGGGATGCACTTTTTGAAATGATGGGCAACCAGTTCACCCGCACACAGTTGTTGGAGCAGGCTGAAAAGATGAAAATCAAACCTAACACTGCTCTTAGCTGGCTGAACCGTCTGATAAAAAAAGGATTGCTTATCAATACAGACGATAAAGGCGTTTATACGCGCACGCATGTGTGCGTGTGTTAGGGAGCCCTCGGAAAAAGTGCATTTTTTGCATTTATATAATAACAGGACGTTTCATGAATCCTAAAGCGGCGCTTTAGAGGTGGTAAAGCATAGCTTTACGATTGCTAAAGCGGTGCTTTACTTTTCCGCTCTTCTAAGGTTCTCCCAAGGCGTCTACAATCACTCTCACCTCCAACGGGGTGAACGAGCGGCGCTTTGATTCGTAACCTAAGTCGTACAGGCGTTGCAGAAGTCCGGGACATAAAGAGATCCATTTCTTCATCTTTCGATATGCAGCAATGTCAGTTAGTTCCGGAGAATAAAGTTGAGCCAGTTCCATGCGGCCGTAGGCGCGTATTTTGAATTCGTTCATGATGAATAAGTTTCTGATTTACAGTTACAAAAATAACAAAACATATTCATATATCCTACGTTTTTCCATTGAATAACCGACCATTACTGCGTATAATTGACAACAATCGCGTGCAACTGTAGACTATTGATTTCTGCGGGTTTCAGGGTTGTATCTTTGTATCGTCGAAAGGGAAAAGAATCCCCCGGACACAATGTTTAACCCTTTAATTTATTGTTTTATGATTCGTTACAAAATTTATCAAAACCAACAGCAAAAAGGCCTGAATGCAGGCAAGTGGTTCGCCCGTGCAGTAAGCGACGAGACGTTTGATTTGGCCAAGCTTGCCGAACACATGTCGAAACACAATTCACCGTATTCCGGTGGTGTCATCAAAGGTGTGCTTTCCGACATGGTAGACTGTATCAAGGAACTGCTGCTCGACGGCAAATGTGTGAAAATCGACGACCTTGCCATCTTTGGTGTGGGCATCCGAAGTAAGGCGGCTGAAACACTGGAAGATTTTTCGTTAGAGAAAAACATCACTGGTATGCGTCTGAAAGCTCGTGCCACCGGTAATTTGTCGACTACCAACCTGAAACTCGACAGTCAGCTGAAGCAGCAAGCGGAATATCAGAAACCAACTACCCCCGGTGGAGGTTCCGATTCAGGCAATACGCCCAATCCGAATCCGGGCGGAAGCGGTGAAGCACCTGACCCGGCTGCCTAATTCTTATTCCTTAGTTCCTGTAAGTCCTTCATTTAGTGAAGGACTTATTTAAATCCAATTTTTAATCTTAAAAAAACAATGTCATGAGTAATTCATCTTCTCCCCGCTCCGTATGGAGCTTCATTATCAAAGTGATTATCACCGTTGCCACCGCTATCGGAGGCCTGATCGGAGTACAAAGTTGTATGTAGCCCCATGCGCACCATTACGCTGATTATCATTCATTGCAGTGCCACGCCGGAAGGAAAATTCCTTTCGGCGGAGGCTTGCCGACAAGATCATATCCAACACCGTGGATTCCGTGACATCGGTTACCATTTCTACATCACCCGCGATGGAGAAATTTGCCAGGGCCGTCCTCTGGAAAAGGTCGGGGCACACTGCCGTGACCATAACACCCATTCGATAGGTATTTGTTACGAAGGAGGGCTGGATATTGCCGGACATCCCCAAGACACACGTACATTGGCGCAACGAGGTTCCTTGCTCGCTTTGCTCCGCGAATTGAGGAAAAGATTCCCCAAAGCATTGATTGTAGGCCATCATGATTTAAATCCGATGAAGGAATGTCCGTGTTTTAACTGTATCAAAGAATATGGAGAGTTGTAAGGATCATCTAAGTATATTGACCAGCAGACTGGCAATTGACACTAAGATGGAAAATCCCGAAATCCACATCGTGGTACTTGTTCCGATGTCCGCGCTCTGTGCTTTGGTTTTATTGGGAGTGACATATAGGATGTCATTCTGTTGCAACTGATAGTAAGGAGATAACAACAAATCCGCGTCGTTCAGATTGAGTGTAACAAACTGTTTATGCCCGTTCTTGTCTTCGCGGATTAGTTTTACATTATCACGAACACCATAAATAGTCAAATCTCCTGCCATGGCAAGGGCCTCGAGCACATTGATCTGCTCATTCACCACCGGATAAACACCCGGAGAGGCCACTTCGCCCAAAACTGAAACTTTAAAGCCGGACATACGGACTACTACCGTAGGTCTTTCTTTCACGTAAGATTTCAGTCTATCCGTTATCAGGTTTTCAGCTTCACGGCTTGTTAAACCGTTCAAAGGAAGTTTACCTAAAACCGGATAATTGATATTTCCCTGATCGTCCAATAGAAACGTACTGCCTTGCGCATTGAAAGGCTGCGAAACAACCGGATCGGAAGTGGAAACAAGAATGGAAACTTCATCACCCGGTATCAGCCTTGCGTCCTGAACAGGCGCAACTTGCGTATTCGCCTGTTTCAAAATCTCCGCATCCTGTAAGTAAGGTACTTTCTTATAGGACTGGCAAGCCGAGAGAAAGAAGAAAAAGAATATCAGTGCAAAAGCACCGGATAATTTCGTATTCATGTAAATGGTGGATAAATGATGACGGGATTAGTTTTTCTCGCAGATAGCCTCGACATAACCAATAGGCATATTAACGCAAGCGCATCCCAGCATATTCAGCCGGACGGCAATCTTGCTTTTGCCATCGACATTGACCAGTTCACCAACCAGCCCGGTCAGAGGTCCTTTCACAACACGGACCTTCTCACCACGTGCCAAAGGAGAGCTGTTCATACAAATAGCTTCCTCGGAATAGTCGAGCATGAAACGGAAACGAGCCATCTGCTCATCTGGAATCACCGCCGGAGAGCTCTCACCACGCATCACCATATAACGGCTCACTGTAGAAAAACCCAGAACTTCTTTGCGTTCTTTCGGATTTACGTGCACAAACACCATCATTGGAAGAAGGACAGACTCAACTACCTTGCGCCGGTCACTCCACTGATGAATTTCTTGTTGGACAGGGACGAAATTCTCGATCCCCATTTTGTCTAAACGTTCGGCTACCTTCTTCTCGTGGTGCATACGAACCAGAGCAACATACCAGCGTTTAGAGTGTGCTACGCCTTCCCCTGTCCCATCGCTAGGCCCAGCACTAAGTGATTTTGTTTTTGTTAAAATCATGTTTTTTTACCCCATGTTATTCCGTTACTTCTTAGGTAACGGACAATACACACACAAGGCGCGCGTCTCTATAAAAATGGAAATCACATATAGGAATAGGGCACAAGAAAGGAACTGCCTAATACTCAACAGGAAAAATCCAGAGATTAGGCAATAAAAAGTTTAGAACATGAAAATAAAGTTATTTCATGTTCGGATAGTTTTTTTCCTATATTTCAGATAAAACGAAAAAAAGTGGAAGAATATTTGCTTACTATTTATGTTTTTGTCTATCTTTGCGTCAAATTTAAGTTCCGTTACCTAAGAAGTAACACACATACTTTAGTTCTGAATACTAATACTTTGCACTTTTCACCCTGCCTACACAACAGTTTTTAATGTAAGATAAATTCCCTTTATTTACCTCTGTACGTTCTTTAAGTCCAAAGCCTTTCAAATAGATTTGTGTGGTTTTTATAGATTTATGGCCCAATGATTCACTAATCATTTCAATAGGTACTCCCCGATACTTCGCTGTCGTTGCCCAAGAATGGCGAAGTGTATAGGAAGTGACTGGAGATTGCAAATGCAAGGCTCTTGCCAAGTCCTTCAAACAATTATTGAATTGGCGAAGAGCGGACTGATATTCCCGGTACCCTCTTTCATCCAGACGTTTTTGATCGCCGCTAAGGATGTCAAACAGATAATCCGGACAATCGGGTTGTGCATCTTCCCTATTGCGAAGCTGGTTAATCATTTCACTGGCTGTATCAAGTACTTCCACACTCATCGGGGTTTTAGTTTTGATACGGTTGTATCGCAACACATTCTGTACCAAAGCCGATTTCTCCAGGTGAGCCAGATCAGCGAACGACATTCCACAAAACTGGAACATCAGGGCAGCAATAGCCTGTGTACGACGCAAACGCTCCGATTTGGGGTCCTCATACAGAAGCTTATGCAATTCGACAGCAGGCAGGGCCTTCTTCTGGCGAACATCGACACCGGTATAAACATCATGAAACAGTCGCGGCACATAAGGCGCAATGCCCGCTTCTACTCCCCGGTTATAAATACTACGAAGCATACGCATATACGTAGAGATCGTGTTGGGTTTCAAGCCACACTCGTAAAGATACTGCCCGTAGCGTCGTAAACTTTCCCGGGTGACTTGTCTGAACGACACATTGAGCGTGCCGCAAAACTTGCTGAAAGAGAAGAGGGCATTCTTGTAGACATGCGCCGTAGAATAGCGTCCCTCCTTTCGCAAACGGCCGATGTAGAACTCTGCACATCGGCTAAATCCATTTTTGTTCCTCATTACATCACTAGTTATTTTATATATTATGCCATTTGGCTAGCGGCAAAAGAACGAATCTTTTTGTGTGTTCCAGATAAACTTTTTAATAAATATAGTTAAAGAGTTTTTTGCCGTTTTTATTCTATTAGTAATAAAAAAAGTCATCCGCCTTTGCCCATCATGAGGATGAAACAAAGTCGGATGACCTTCATTTTGTACGCTATTATCTTATACGTATGTTTCCAGCAATTTCACACTTCCTCCTTCGGGAGTGATAGTGACATCTTGCGTGGTAGCAGGCAACAGGATAGATTCTCCTGCACTAACAGTCAGTTCATTACCTTCATTGTCTCTCATTGTACATGATCCTTCCATACAGATAAAGATCACGAATGAATCGAGTTCGGAATAGTCGCAACTGATTTCTTCAGTCATGTCATACAGAGAAGTCGTGAAGTAGGTGCAGGCAACCAGTTCTACCGGTTCGTCCTTCAACGGTTCGTATTTAGTACGATAGTCATCCAACACTTCGTAGTTGATGGCTTCACGGGCTAAATCGGTGTGAAGTTCGCGGGTTTTACCATTCGCATCTTTACGGTTGAAATCGTAGATACGATAAGTTATATCAGAAGTTTGCTGAATCTCGGCGATGAAAGAACCTGCCCCGATGCTGTGCACGCGTCCGGCAGGAAGGAAAAACACATCACCCGGATGAATTTCATATTCCTGCAATACGTCGGTAATCGTATTGTTCAACACGCGTTCTTTATATTCTTTCGGGGTAATCTGTTCAGAGAATCCTGAACGCAATTTAGCTCCTTTGTCGGCATCTACCACATACCACATCTCGGTTTTTCCCATCGAATTGTGGCGTTTCTTCGCCAACTCATCTGTTGGGTGTACCTGGATTGACAAATCCTGTTTGGCGTCGATGAACTTAATGAGCAGTGGGAATTTATTGCCGAAACGGGCATAATTCGCTTCACCAACCAGTTCCTCACGATACTTTCTTACCATATCGGCCAAGGTTAAACCTTTATCCGGGCCATTAGCCACTACGGATTCATTGTTCTCAACACCGGAAATCTCCCAGCTTTCTCCTACTCCTTTCAAGTCTGAATTCAAATGCTTGAACGGAATAATTTTGTCGCCCCCCCAAAGCGTCTGCTTCAGAATAGGTTCGAATTTTAATGGATACATTTTTGTTTTTCTTGTTATAAACTTAGATTAAATTCGCTCGGATTGTTACAATCCGGGAACAAACATACAAAAAATAGTTCAGTTTTTAAGAAAAGGAGGATGAAAATTCATTTAAGAAATCATCTTTTGTCCTTGCATCCAAAGAAGATGAAGTAATAAAGCTAAACTTTCCTAAAGCACCTGTCATATTTAGTCGGAATAATTTGTGAGTAAGAAAGAATTTCCCTTTATTTGCAGGAAATTTTTAATAATACCAGACATGAATAACACATTCCCAACAGAAGGGAATCTATCAGGGCTCAGCCGGAAAGATTTCCAAAAGGATATAAATGATAAGAAAACTGATTTATTTATCCTCAAAAACACAAAGGGAATGGAAGTAGCTGTAACCAATTACGGATGCGCCATTCTTTCTATCATGGTACCGGACAAAAACGGTAAGTATGCTAATGTAATCCTCGGACACGACAGCATCGATCACGTCATCAACAGCCCGGAACCTTTCCTAAGCACTACTATCGGACGCTACGGCAACCGTATCGCGAAAGGAAAATTCACCTTGTTCGGCGAAGAACATGAACTCACGATTAACAACGGACCTAACTCTCTGCATGGTGGACCTACCGGTTTCCACGCCCGTGTTTGGGATGCTGTCCAGATTGATGAGAGCACAGTGCAATTCAACTATGTTTCTGCTGACGGCGAAGAGGGATTCCCCGGCAATCTGGAAGTGGAAATGACTTACCGCCTGGAAAATGAAGTAAATGCACTGACTATCGAATATCGCGCTACCACCGACAAAGCTACAGTCGTTAACTTGACTAACCACGGTTTCTTCAACCTCGCCGGTATTTCCAACCCTACTCCTACCGTTAACAACCACATCGTTACGATCAACGCTGATTTCTATACGCCTATCGACGAAGTTTCTATCCCTACCGGTGAAATTGCCAAAGTAGAGGGTACTCCGATGGATTTCCGTGCTCCACACACTGTAGGCGAACGTATCGACGACAAATTCCAGCAACTGATTTTTGGTGCAGGATATGACCACTGTTATGTACTGAACAAGATGGAAAGCGGTTCGCTCGACCTGGCTGCCACTTGCAAGGACCCGGAAAGCGGACGTATCATGGAAGTATATACCACCGAAGCGGGTGTACAACTCTATACGGGCAACTGGCTCAACGGATTTGAAGGTGCACACGGAGCTACATTCCCTGCCAGAAGCGCTATCTGCTTTGAAGCACAGTGTTTCCCGGATACCCCGAACAAACCGCATTTCCCATCGGCTACTTTGCTGCCGGGTGATGAATACCAACAGATCACTGTCTACAAGTTTGCAGTAGAAGAATAAGATTTGAAAAAATAACTAACCTAATTTTATAAACTAACATTTTTTTTGAACCATGACACAAGAAAAAAAGAACGGTAATCTCGTCGCAATTATCACGATGTTCTTCATCTTTGCGATGATCTCTTTCGTAACAAACCTCGCTGCTCCATTCGGAACAATCTGGAGAAATGAATATGCGGGTTCGAACACTTTAGGTATGATGGGAAATATGATGAACTTCCTGGCTTACCTGTTTATGGGAATTCCTGCCGGTAACATGCTCGTTAAGATCGGTTACAAGAAGACTGCTTTGATTGCAATGGCAGTAGGTTTCCTCGGTTTGTTCACACAGTATCTTTCCAGCTTATTCGGAGCAGGTGCTGAAGTATTCGCATTCGGTGAGTATGTTATCAAATTAAACTTTGTAATCTATCTGCTTGGTGCATTTATCTGCGGTTTCTGCGTTTGTATGCTTAACACAGTGGTAAACCCGATGTTGAACCTTCTCGGTGGCGGTGGTAACAAAGGTAACCAGTTGATTCAAACTGGTGGAGCTCTTAATTCTTTGTCTGGTACATTGACTCCGCTTTTCGTAGGTGCTTTGATCGGTACTGTTACTTCAAGTACTGCTATGTCTGACGTTGCTCCTCTGCTCTTCGTTGCTATGGGTGTATTCGTTGCTGCATTTATCGTTATCTCATTTGTTGCTATTCCTGAACCACACCTTCAGAAAGGTGGAGTGAAGAAAGAAAAATTCTCTCACAGTCCATGGAGCTTCCGTCACACTTTACTGGGTGTAATCGGTATCTTTATTTATGTAGGTATTGAAATTGGTATCCCGGGTACACTGAACTTCTATCTTGCCGATTCAAGCGATAAAGGTGCCGGTATCATGATGAACGGTGCTGCTATCGGTGGTGCTATCGCTGCTATCTATTGGTTGCTGATGCTTGTGGGACGTACTGCAAGTAGTGCTATCAGTGGTAAGGTTTCCAGCCGTGCACAGTTGATCGTTGTTTCTGCTACTGCTATCATTTTCGTATTGATCGCTATCTTCACTCCGAAAGATGTAACGGTTTCAATGCCGGGTTATACTGTAGGTGAAGGCTTTATGATGGCACAGGTTCCTGTGAGCGCCTTGTTCCTTGTACTTTGTGGTCTTTGTACTTCTGTAATGTGGGGTGGTATCTTCAACCTTGCAGTAGAAGGCTTAGGAAAATATACAGCACAGGCTTCCGGTATCTTTATGATGATGGTTGTTGGTGGTGGTGTATTGCCGTTGATCCAACAAAGCATCTCTGACTCTGTAGGTTATATGGCTAGCTACTGGTTGATTATCGCTGCTCTGGCTTACCTGTTGTTCTACGGTTTGGTAGGTTGCAAGAATGTAAATAAGGATATTCCTGTGGAATAATCACATAGAATAGAATTCAATTTATTCACCTTTAAAATATAAATATCATGGATACAGAATACGTAAGAAGTCGATTCATTAAACACTTTGACGGAACTACTGGATTTTTATATGCTTCTCCGGGCCGTATCAACCTGATCGGTGAACACACTGACTACAACGGTGGATTCGTTTTTCCGGGAGCGGTAGACAAAGGGATGATTGCTGAAATCAAACCTAACGGTACTGACAAAGTAAAGGCTTACTCTATCGACTTGAAGGATTATGTAGAATTTGGTTTGAATGAAGAAGATGCTCCACGCGCCAGCTGGGCAAGATATATTTTCGGTGTATGCCGTGAAATGATTAAACGTGGCGTTGATGTGAAGGGATTCAATACTGCTTTCGCAGGTGATGTGCCTCTGGGTGCAGGTATGTCTTCTTCTGCCGCTTTGGAAAGTACGTATGCTTTCGCACTGAACGAACTGTTCGGTGAAAACAAAATAGATAAATTTGAATTGGCTAAAGTTGGCCAGGCTACAGAACATAATTACTGTGGTGTGAACTGCGGTATTATGGACCAGTTTGCTTCCGTATTCGGTAAAGCTGGTAGCTTGATCCGTCTGGATTGCCGTTCACTGGAGTATCAGTATTTCCCATTCCATCCGGAAGGTTATCGTCTGGTTCTGATGGATTCAGTTGTGAAACACGAATTGGCTTCTTCTGCTTATAACAAGCGTCGCCAAAGCTGTGAAGCTGCTGTTGCCGCTATCCAGAAAAAACATCCGCACGTAGAATTCCTGCGCGACTGTACAATGGCTATGCTAGAAGAAGCGAAAGCTGATATCAGCGCTGAAGACTATATGCGTGCAGAATATGTAATCGAAGAAATCCAACGTGTACTCGATGTTTGCGAGGCATTGGAAAAGGATGATTACGAAACTGTAGGTAAGAAGATGTACGAAACTCATCACGGCATGAGCAAGCTGTACGAAGTAAGCTGCGAAGAACTCGACTTCCTGAATGACTGCGCTAAAGAGTACGGTGTAACCGGTTCACGCGTAATGGGTGGCGGCTTCGGTGGTTGTACAATCAACCTTGTTAAAGATGAGTTGTATGACAACTTCGTTGAAAAAACAAAAGCTGCTTTCAAAGCTAAATTCGGCAGAAGCCCGAAAGTGTATGACGTAGTAATCGGTGACGGTTCTCGTAGACTGGAATAAGAATTTATTCGAAATTAAATAAATAAGAAGAGGTTGTGTCAAAACGCTGACACAGCCTTTTTTTATGCGCAAAGCCCAGACTTT